>ERZ791573.92-NODE-92-length-62551-cov-19.044579_pt1 | contig 62551 bp, 58 predicted proteins | sample MGYA00509971_ERZ791573 | MGnify/ENA primary metagenome ERZ791573 (study PRJEB30046, sample SAMN00791921) | human gut metagenome | study: EMG produced TPA metagenomics assembly of the A metagenome-wide association study of gut microbiota in type 2...
TTACGAAACGCAAACACGGCATTTACGAAACGCAAACACGGCATTTACGAAACGCAAACACGGCATTTACGAAACGCAAACACGGCATTTACGAAACGCGATGTAAACAATAAACTTTGCGAAAGTTCATTAAATAGATATTAAAATTATGCTAAAAGCTTGGCGCTATCGTTCTTTATTTGTAATTTCGTGAACGTAAAAATCATGAATGACATGAAAGAAACCAACAACTATTATTGCGTAATCCTTGCAGGAGGAAAAGGGCGTCGCCTATGGCCCACAAGCCGAGAGCAGCATCCGAAACAGTTTATCGACTTTTTCGGAAGCGGCCAGACACAATTGCAACAGACCTATGAGCGCTTTGCAAAAATCCTGCCGAAAGAGAATATCTTTGTAAACACAAATATCAATTATCTCAACCTCGTAAAGGAGCAGCTGCCGCAGGTGGCCGATGACCACATCATGGCGGAGCCTATACACCGCAACACTGCCCCCAGCGCAGCCTGGGCTACTCACCGCATAAGACACATAAACCCAACGGCAAGCATTATCTTCTCGCCGTCAGACCAGACGGTCATGAACGAAGAGGCATTCAAGCAGAACGTCATTGAGGGTCTGCAGTTTGTAGAGGAGAACGACTGTCTGCTGACGATGGGTGTCAAACCCACACGTCCTGAGCCGGGATATGGCTACATTCAGTTGGGCGAGCGTGCTGCCAACGACGTGTACAAGGTGCAGTCGTTCACGGAGAAGCCAGACCGCGAGTTCGCACAGGTGTTCATGGACAGCGGCGAGTTCTACTGGAACACGGGCCTTTTCCTTGCCAACGTCCACTGTTTCTACGAGAGCTTCAGCAAGCTCCTGCCAACGGTGCTGCGTAAGCTCGACACAGAGAACCCGAGCTTCAGCATTGAGGATGAGGGCAACTATGTGAAAGAGAACTTCCCCTCCTACCCCAACATGTCGGTAGACCATGGCATATTGGAGAAGTCGGAGAACGTGTATGTCATGAAATGCGACTTCGGCTGGGCTGACCTCGGCACATGGCACAGCATCTACGAGGCCATGCAGAAGGGCGAGGGCGACAACGTGGTCATTGACAGCGATGTTATTCTCGACAACTCGCACGGCAACGTCATAAAGCTTCCCGAGGGCCGCATGGCCGTGATAAACGGTCTCGATGGCTACATCGTGGCAGAAAAAGACAATGTGTTGCTCATCTGCAAAAAAGAAGACTCGTCTGCGCTTGTAAAGAAATTTGTGAACGAGGTGCAGATGAAAAAGGGAGAGAAGTTTGTTTAAAAAGAGTGAAGAGTGAAGAGTGAAGAGTGAAGAGTGAAGAGTGAAGAGTGAAGAATTCATGTGCTTTTAAAATTGAGAAGCCTTTACTATTGAATTCTTCACTCTTCGTTCTTCACTCTTCACTTAATAAGCCTCCTGGCTTATTAATAAATTCTTATGTCTGCAATGACCATGCCCCCCACTTGCGCATTTAGTCGTTTAACAAGTTGGGCACGCATCATTGTCAGGTCTTGTCTCAGAGCGGGATTCACAATCTTTACGAACAGCGTCTGGTTCTTGATAAACTTCTCGCGTGTATAAGACGCGACCATCTTGCCCACCACCGTCTCCCATGAGTCGATAATGCGCTTTTGCTGCAGAGGAACCTCCAGTCCCTCTACACGCAAATATTTGTTCAGCAAATCGCTGATCGATTTTACTTCTCTTCTAAACATCGCAAGTTTTTTCTTTTTATAAGCCCATTTCAAAACTCATAGCCATATCTCTTCTTCGACGGTATGCACCCAAAAGTTGCCTCAAAACATTATTATTATCATCGCGCATCGGTCGAAACGAGACAAAAACTTTGAATTTTGAATTTTTAGTTTTGAGTTCTGAATTGTTGCGGCAAGGCAGCAATTAGGAATTGTTCAATTTTGAATTAGGTAAATCAGAAAAATGATAAATCAAAATTTAAAAATCAAGATTATAAAAATCAAAATTCTACAATTCAAAAATCTATAACTCAAAATTCTATAACTCAAAATCGGCTGAAAGCCGATAATTCAAAAATCAAAATTCAAAACTCAAAACTCGCTTCAGCCTTTCTTTACCTTTAAGCATCCGTCTTCCACATTAAACAGCTTATAGTCGAAAGAGCTGTTTTGCAGAATTTTGTCGAGATGGTCGCGATTGGTATCAGTAATGAATATTTGCCCGAAGGCATCGCCAGAGACAAGACGCACGATCTGCTCCACACGTTGCGCATCGAGCTTATCGAATATATCGTCGAGCAAGAGCAGCGGTGTGGTCTGCGAAGCTGTGCGACGGAGAAAATCAAACTGTGCCAGCTTGAGCGCCAAGACAAACGTCTTGTTCTGGCCCTGACTGCCCTCACGCTTCATCATATATCCGCCGAGCATCATCTCCAGATCGTCGCGATGAATGCCATGGAGCGAGTAGCCCACAGCACGGTCTTTGAAGCGGTCACGACGTATGACGTCGAGCAGTGGACCACGCTGACAATGAGAGACATAAGAAAGCGACACCTTCTCGTTGTCGCCCGATATCACACTATAGATTTGCTGGAACACAGGCACAAACTCGTCCACGAAGGCGCGGCGTTTCTCATACACCACCTCACCGTTGCGTGCCATCTCCTCCTCCCAGATATCAAGGAGCGCGGCATCAGGCTCCGCCTCCATCTTCAGCAAGGCGTTACGTTGCTGCAAAGCCTTGTTATAGTTGGTCAGGGCATCAATGTAGACAGCATCAAACTGAGAGATGACGATATCCATGAACCGTCGGCGCTCCTCGCTGCCACCCGAAATGACGGCCGTGTCGGCAGGCGACGCCATGATGAGCGGGATCAATCCGATGTGTTGCGAGAACCGCTTATATTCTTTCTTGTCGCGTTTAACATGTTTCTTCACGCCACGTTTCATGCCACAATAGATGTCTATCTCCTTTCCCTGTTCATCCTCATACAGACCTTCAATCATGAAGAAATCGCTGTCGTGAGTGATGATCTGCGAGTCTATGGGGTTAAGCGAACTCTTACAGAACGACAGGTAGAAAACAGCATCGAGAAAGTTGGTCTTTCCCGCTCCGTTGTGCCCAATGAAGCAGTTCATCTTTGGCGACAAATCGAGCGTTGCCTCACGAATATTTTTAAAATTGAGTATCGTTATTTTCTTTAAAATCATCTTGACATAAGATTTTCCGCTGCAAAGTTAAATCATTTATAAATGAAAACGAAAGAAACGAGCGGTAAAAGTGGTGAAAACAGAAAAAAAGAGATAATAAATTTCAATATGTGAGATAAAATGATTAATTTTGCTGCGCTTATTACATGCGGTGGCTCTTTCAGCAAAGGGTCAACGCAAGAAAAGGACGAAAATAATAAAAAGAACAAAAGATAAATGACAAACACTAAGAATGTTGAAACTCTCGACGTGAACGAGAGAATCAAAAGATCTGAGGCTTTTGTAAACAAATACAAGATGCCTCTCGCTATCGGTATCGGCGTGCTGGTTGTTGTTATCGCAGCAGCCATTCTCGCAAACGTATTCTATTTCGGTCCCCATGCCGACAAGGCAAGCACCGCTTTGGCCAAGGGTCAGGAATATTTCGCCAACGAGCAGTTTGACAAAGCCCTCAACGGCGACGGAGCAACATACACTGGCTTCGCAAAGATTGCCGACGAGTATAGCGGTACCGACGCTGCTAACCTCGCTAACCTCTATGCCGGTCTCTGCTACGCCAACCTTGGCAAATGGCAGGATGCACAGAAATATCTTGAGGAATACTCATCTGCAAGCGACATGATGGTAAGCCCCGCTGCACAGGCCGCCCTTGGCAACGCCTACGCCCAGAACGGCAACATCGACAAGGCTGTGAGCTGCCTTAAGAAGGCTGCCGACATGGCAGACAGCAAGGCAGAGGATGATACCAACAACAGCATCGCTCCCACTTTCCTCCTTCAGGCCGGTGAGCTGCTTGAGAGCCAGAACAACAAGGCTGAGGCTCTGAAGATCTATCAGGACATCAAGAAGAAGTATGTCAACTCACAGCTCGTTCAGAGCTACGAGATCGACAAGTATATTGAAAGAGTATCTGAATAATGGCTACCGCACTTCATAACCTCTCCGACTATAATATCGCCAATGTGCCCGACGCAAGCAACATGTGCTTCGGCATTGTGGTGTCAGAATGGAACGAAGAGATCACGGGCGCACTGCTCGACGGTGCCGTAAAAACTCTTGAGAAGCACGGTGCTCTGCCTGAGAACATACACGTCAAGACCGTTCCAGGAAGCTTCGAGCTTGTATATGGCGCTCACCAGATGGTGCTGCACGGCGGCTACGACGCAGTTATCATTCTCGGCAGCGTTATCCGCGGCGAGACACCCCACTTCGACTACATCTGTCAGGGCGTGACCTACGGCATTGCTCGTCTGAACACCATCAGCGAGATTCCTATCATCTACGGTCTGCTCACCACCGATGACCTGCAGCAAGCAAAAGACCGCAGCGGTGGCAAGTATGGCAACAAGGGTGACGAATGTGCCGTTGATGCCATCAAGATGGCAAAATTCTAAACTTTTCGATTATAATTCAATTTTATAAAGAAAAACGTAAGTCACGATAAAAAGGGGCGGAAACTTCTTGAAAGTTCTCCGCCCCTTTTTTATATATCGTATAAAAGACTTTTTTCTTGAGCAAGAGAAAAGAAAACTTTATCATAAAACGCCAAACATAAAAGACATGACATTGTTAGACCTGTTTAAGAAATATTCGGCAGACGAGCTGCTCGCCACCATTGACGAGATGTTCCCCGACACAGAGAAATTTCACAACACGTTCCGTGAGGCATATAACCTCATGATGACGCTCACACCCATTGCATCAAAGAAGAAGATAACATATAAGATCTTGAGCGACGAGGAGAACGAGATCGAATTTTTCGGAGCTGAAGACAGCTGCTTCAACACCACATGGGAGGTGTGCCTCGCCAAGGAACTGGTGGTAGAAAAGGATGTGGAGCTGAGCGACATCGAGATAGCGGCAAACAGCCTCGTCAACATGTGCCTTATAGGACGATGCCCACGCGCATTCCTGCCACAGAAGCGTGAACTGCTCAACGAAGCGGAACAAGAATAAAAAAATCAGCAAAAGCAACCATGATAAAAGAAAAGATAGAAAACATTAAAAACAGAAGCAAAAGCATAACACGACATCATCATTACAAGCAGCTGCTTATCCTCGGCATACCAATCATCATCGGACAGCTTGGCACCATCGTCCTTGGCTTCGCCGACACGCTGATGATTGGTCACCACAGCACCGAGGAGCTGGCAGCTGCCGGGCTGGTAAACAACGTGTTCGGTCTGGTGTTGCTCTTTTATCTGGGCTTCTCTTATGGGCTGACCCCTGTCGTAGGCAACCTGTTTGGCAAGGGACGACATGACGAGATTGGAGTGAAGGTAAAAAACTCCATTGCTGCCAACATGCTTATCTGTCTGATCCTCATGACGCTGATGACCATCCTTTATTTCAACCTCTCGCGCATAGGCCAGCCCACAGAGCTGTTGGAGCTCATACGCCCCTACTTCATCGTCAACCTCATCTCGATGCCGTTCGTGGGAGTGTTCAACACCCTTAAGCAGCTGTTCGACGGCATCGGGCGCACCAAGGTGTCGATGTGGGTGATGGTGGCAGCCAACGGTCTCAACGTCTTGTTCAACTGGTTTCTTATCTATGGAGCGTGCGGTTTCCCCGAGTTAGGACTGCTCGGTGCCGGAATATCGACCATGGGTTCGCGCGTGGTCATGGCATTGGTGCTCGCAGGCATTTTCATGTATAAGGGCGACTTTAAGACATACCGCACAAACATGTTCGCAGGACATGTGAACCGTACCGACTTTGCTGAGATGAACCGTTTAGGATTGCCCGTGGCCCTACAACTCGGCATGGAGACCGCTGCCTTCAGCCTCAGTTGCGTGATGGTGGGATGGCTCGGCACATTGCCGTTGGCAGCACATCAAGTAACGATAACCATCTCGCAGCTTTTCTACCTCATTCTCTTCGGAATGGCAACAGCCATATCCATACGCATAAGCCATTTTGCAGGACAGAACGACATTGAAGGGATAAAAGCCAACAGCAAAGACGGGTTCCGCCTTGTGCTCTTCTGCTCGCTCCTCCTGTCCATACCGACTCTCATCTTCCGCAACCAGCTGGGAGCACTGTTCTCATCAAACGTGGAGGTGCAGCAGACCGTGGGCATGCTCATCATTGTGCTGATTATCTACCAGTTTGGCGATGGCATGCAATACACTTTTTCCAATGCTCTGCGTGGCATATCGTGCGTGAAGCCTCTTGTGCCTTGCGCCTTCATTGCCTACTTTCTGGTTAGTCTCCCCTTAGGCTATGTCCTTGGCTTCATTGCCGACCTTGGCATCCTTGGCATCTGGCTCGCCTTCCCGTTCGGCCTCACCCTCGCAGGTGTGCTCTACTGGCAACGATTCCGCAAAGAACTGAAGAAGCTGGAGGGGAGGAAGTGAAGAGTGAAGAATTCAATACTAAGACCTAAAAAGGAAAAAGAAAGACGCCCTTTCGTTTGCAAGAAAAGATTTTTTTTCATATATTTGCAAACGAAAGGGCGATTTTTATATTCCTAAAATCACTCTCATAAAGAATAAAACTTATCACAAACAAAACAAAGACCAACAATTATGGGGAATCTATTGGCTGTTAATTTATTCATTAATTCACATTTTTGGCGATTTACTGACCAATCATGGCTTATGATGCTTGTCTATGTAGGTCTCGCCGTCCTGTTTACCTATCTTGCATTAGCAGAGAGCGATGGAATTGGGTTATTCTTCTCATTTGTCCTTGCTGTTTTGTCGCCGCTGTCCATGGACATCTACTTTCACAATGCACCAGATCCTTTTTGGTTCTGCGATTTCAACAAGATCAATTGGATACTTGCTTTAATCGGACTCTTTTTTGGTTGGTTAATGATGGCCGCAATGGCTGGTTTAGCAATAGGATTTATCAAAAACATAAGGTTTCTGTTCTCGAATCCTATATGGGCGATCATAAGCGTCATTCTCTCCATCTTATGGTTCGGAGCGACACTTAATGGAGTAGCCGCTTTCTTCGACAATCATCCATTCCTTGGATTTTTAATGATTATTGGCTTGTTACCAACAAGCAAGACACCAACAATCTATGTTGAAGGTGTAGGACACGTCACAGGTCATGGATATAATGGAGGCAGCTCGTTTCACGGCGATGACGGCAACGATTACAAATACGACGGCAACAAATGGCACTGATAACACATCGTCATTAAACGCCATCATCCTCATCGGTCGGTGCATTGTCATCGGCCGATGTGTCGAGCTGCGTGTCTTCGTAAATGCTTAGCGCTCCCGTGCGTGATATCTTAACCACGATAGGCACAAAGCTATCGCTCATGATGTCGGGTGAGCCAACGCTGGCAGCGAAATAGAGGTTGTTGTCTTTCACCTCGTTAAACACCACACCAAGCAAAGCTCCGTTTCGGCCATAACTGTTGGATAGACATTTTGCAAAATCGGTTTTCACAAACGTGCGCTTAAAGAACAAAGAGCCATCAGCACGTTTTATCTCTACGGTTATACGGTTGTCAAAATACTTGTTGCCTTGCTCATCGGCCACTAAAGGCAACGACTCGTCAGCCTTGCGCTCCATACTTATTATATAATGTGCGCCCAGCCAATCGACCTCACGCTTCTGTGAGTAGTCGCCAACCTTCTGTGTTGATTTCTTTTTCACAACGACAGGTTTGGGAGCGATAATGTCGCCCTCAGCCTTCTTCTTGTCATCCTTGCAAGAAGAAAACAATGTCAGACCTCCAACCATCATCATGGCAAGGCCCATTCTGTAATATGACTGTTTAAGATTCATCACCGCAAAGTTAATAAAAATATCGTATAAAACCCAAAAAAAGGAAATAATGTTTTGTTTTTCCGCTCAATAGGCGTACCTTTGTAACTAAAGCGAACAAACAACATCTATTTTATCAGGAATGCGATATTTTTCATTTATTATAACAATATTTTTAGCCCTTCTTCTTACAAACTGTAAAAAGAAGGAGGTAGCCATCGACACACCGAAGGTGGACACCATACCCATGCTCGTTACTCAGATACAGAAATGTTCGAGGCTCTACACCACCGAGTGTCACTTGCACAAGATCATTACCCACGACGACAAGGTGAGCCTACAGGGACAGTTTATGAAGCACGACTATAACATAGACCTCCCTCTCGGCAAACGCAAGATTGCCATCCCCATGGATGCTGTTGTCAAGGCATACATCGATTTCTCTGCTTTCGACTCTACAAGCGTCACGCGTCATGGCGACCGCATTGAGGTAGTGTTGCCAGACCCTAAGGTGCAGCTCACAAGCACAAGCATAAACCACGAAGACATAAAACAATATGTGGCGCTCACACGCAGCCGCTTCTCTGACGAGGAGCTGACAGCCTATGAGCGACAGGGACGTGAAGAGATCATAAAGTCGCTACCCAGCCTGAACCTCACGTCACAGGCCCGCGAGAACGCTGCGAACATCCTCATCCCCATGCTGGTACAGGCTGGATTTAAGGAGACCGACATAACGATAACATTCAGAAAAGGGTTTAACCCCAACAACATTTCATCATTAATGGAAACAAGCACAGACCATGGCAAAAGAAAATAAAGGCATAAAAAGACTTATTGGCAACCTGCTAAGCCAAACCGTCATGTCGTGGACGCTCATAGCAGCAGCCGTGGCAGCAGCTGTGGCCGTGGTGCTGCTTCTCCACCATCTGAACAAAGGCAACAGCGTGGAGGTGGTAACAAACGACAAGATAGACATCACTCCCACACAGATAGAACAGATCCGCAGTATCGGACAATGGGAGTTTCTGTCCATCAGCGACGAGGAGCTTATTGACACGGTGCGTCACGGGTTCTTCTCCGACGATGAGCTGGTGCGCATCTATTATGGAACATTGCGTCTGGGTCTTGACCTCTCAGAAGCCCGACCCGACTGGATTGTATCCTCTGGCGACTCTATAACCATGACGCTTCCACGCATCAAGCTCCTCGACAAACGCTTCATAGACGAAGGCCGCACACGCTCGTTCTTCGAAAGCGGAAAATGGAGCAACACAGACCGCGCCGCCTTGTATGAACGCGCCCGCAAGGCTATGATGAAGCGCTGCCTCACGCCAACCAACTATCGCACAGCGGAGCAGAACGCTAAAGCGCAGATGCAGAAGCTCATGCTGTCGATGGGGTTCGGAAAGACCACCATCTTGTTTGACAAGGAGAAATAAAAAGAACACCTACTTAAGAAAAAAAGACATCTCTTTCAAGAAAAACAAAACAATGACGCTGTTACGCACACGTTTAACCTCTCGTCTGTCGCTACGCGATGTAAAAGAAATCTGCCTTCTCGCACAAGGAGGGAGCAACAACGCTGTCAAGGAAGAGCTGTACCGTTTGAGTCTTGACGCCGACCATCGTGTGGCGGTGAACGCCCTATGGGTGTTCACACATTTCACGAAAGAAGAGAACTCATGGCTATACGCCAAGCACGATGAGCTTATAGACCGGGCAATGAGTGAAACAGATGTCACTAAACGGCGTCTGCTTATGACATTGCTCCTCTGCCAACCATTCGTGGAGGACGAGGTGCGCACATGCTTCATCGATTTCTGCCTCAGCAAGATCACGGCCTCATCGCAACCTTACGCCATAAGGGCTTTAGCCATAAAGCTCGCCTACGAACAAATGAGATATTGGCCTGAGCTTATTGACGAGTTGCTTGCCGTGCTCGACATGTTACGACAAGAGCCGTTGTCGCCTGGATTGACATCGGCGGTAAGACAAGTGAGAGAAAAAATAAGAAAACAAAAGCGGTAAAAAGCGAAGCCCGCAAAACGAAACAAAAAAAACGAAAGCGATAAAAAAATGCGCTCAGCCTAACTGCTATTGAAGCAATTAAGCTGAGCGCAATCTGTTTTATAGAATCGTTAAATTGAATAAGAAAAAACGTTAGATGTAATATTCGGCACTGTCCACCAATCCTGCGCGAAGGGCATATTTCGTGGCCTCATGAGTGTTGTTCACGCCAAGCTTGCGGAAGATGTTCTTGCGATGCGTGTTGATGGTATGGAAACTTGAGAAGCGTTTCTCTGCAATCTCCTTTGTTGTCATGCCTAACGCAATGCACTTTAGAATCTCCGTCTCCGTCTTCGTGAGCTTCACCATGTCGTCGGAAGAAGAGGTGTTAGGCGTGAGCAACATCTCGGCCATGCGTTGACAGATGAAGCGTCGTCCGGAAGCGGCATACTGCAGAGCATCACGGATCTCTTGCAACGGCGACTCTTTCATCACAATTCCAAACACGTTGCTTGCAACCACCATCTGGTGAGCAAAATCAACACTTAAGTCCTCGCTGAAGAGCACCCAGTGAACAAGCGGAAACCGTTGGCTAACGATGAGAAGTTCGGCTTGGTCATTAAAGTCGAACAAGGTGTAGTCGAGCACCACCACGCTGGCCTCATCACAAGAGAGCACTTGCAGCAACTCACACTTATCCTCCACATACTTGCAACTGCATCCTTCCATCTGTCCGATGACATACATCAGACCAGCGCGTGTTATCCCCTGTCTGTCTGCCAAGTAAAACTCCATAATCGTTATCTCCTATCTCTCTTTTTACAGCTCTTGTGAGCCACCATACCTACCATAAAAAAAAGGCAAGGCTGCCGTTAGAAGCTCATCATAAAACTAAACCTCACACCGTTCTTATGAACGCCCGGCAGCTCGTTGTAAGTCAGTCGGCGCACATAGTCGACACCGAAAAACTTAAAGATGTTGTGCACACCTGCCACCACCTCAAGGTAAGGCTTGTTTTTGTCCATGATGTAAGAGCCCTCCGGGAACTTATACAGCAACGGGTCGTTGGCATTCTTCTCAAGGAACGGGTTGTTCTTGTCGGTGAGCGTGCTCCACATGCCCTTCACAGCTATATACTCGCGCCACTTGAGATGCTTTATAAGCGGCAGACGGTTAAGCAGCTTACCGTTAAGGTCCCACGACACAGAAGCATAAGCGTAGCGGTCGCTGAGAAACTCCATGTTCTTCATCATGCTGAACGTGTTTTCCAACTCAAAGTAGGTGAGGTTGGTAGGCGGCATGATGAGGAGCGGGAACGGCACCTTGTCCCATTGTGCTCCACCTTTGAGGTGCGTGTCTATATATCCCCATGTGCCCATCCAGAAGCGTTTGTATATGCCCACATCGGTGAGGTTGAGCTTATACTGGCCTCCGATAAAGTTTTTCACACCCATGGTGTGGTTGACCGTAAACTCTGGCGCATCGAGGTTCACAGGCAGACGTTGCTGCTTTGTGTTGATGTATGTCTGGCCAGGGCAGAAGCGCAAACCCACCTTAAACTCGGTGGTGCGCAAGCGGTCCACATACTCGGGCACAGCATTGCCTGCCTCATCAACCTTTGAACTGGTCATCTTCTCAAAGACCAGATCACCCTTCGGACGGTTGCTCTCAGCCTTTATCGAGGCGTTGAACGACAAGCCCCAGTCGGTCTCATACATGAACCCGAGCTTCTGGCGGTTATAAGCATACATCTGCTTCACCTCCGTTGTGCGGAACGTCATGAAGACGTTGTCCTTATTGTGAATGAGATACTTGTCTGACGGCGACATCACATCGTTAGCGCTCTCAAACGTTATGTTACGCTGAGGAAACTCAAACGGCACGTTCTTCTTTTTGTTCAGACTGTAGGTTATCTCTGAACCATAATAATGGTGCTTCGAGTTTGTGCCGTAGGCGTAATAACCTGTCCAGAAGAGATGCGGATTGAGGTTTGCCGTTGTTCGGCCGCTCACACGGAAGCGGTAGTTGTCGACAAAGTTTTTCGAGATAAGAGTGTTTATCGGTCCGAAATCAAACTTACTCTTTGTGCGCGACGAGCCCGTCTCCACATAGTTCTCGAACAGAGCGCGTATGCCAAAGAGCAGCCACTTGAAGTTTTTCGACTGCTCCATGCGATGAATGAAGGCGTTCATCGACGACTCGCTCTTCGTAAGACCCACAGCACGATATTGGTTCCAGAACGCCTCGTCACGAATCATAGCATCGGCCTCATGACGCACCTTCGCCCGTCCCTTAAACAGCTTCTTTGGCAACTCGTCGAAAGCATAGTCGCTCAGGCGCGTCGTTCGCGTAACGAGAGCCTCATGAATCCATTTGTTTATGCGTATCTCTGCCGTCATGTCGTCAATGGTGAGAACCCACTCGCCGTCAGGCAGCTTCGTAAACTCCTGCACAATCTTCATGTCCTCCACAAAGTTGACATCGCTACGTTTTGGCAACGTCATCTCGCAACGCTTCACATGGAGCGTACTGTCGGCAAGGACATAGAGCTCGCCACGGAAGCCGAAGTCTTGCTGGTTGTTTGGAATAAACTCCAAATGGTAGCACAGGTCGCGATCCACATACACCGTGTCGGCGATATAGAAACGGTAAAACGACACGGCTGTCTCGCCTATCGGGCTAACGAACTGATATTGGAGCAGACGGATATGATCGTCGTAGATGTTGACATCGGTGAAGACTTCCTTGAGCATGGTGTTCAAAATCTCGCCTGTCTGCAACACGTTGTTCACGCCCTCAGAGCGCGTACCTTTAATAATGTCCTTCTCCTCCTTCGGACTCTTACGATAGATATGCTGCGTAACGGTCTCGTCCACCGACACAGGCAGGATAAGCTTGTTGTTGTACGGACTCACCTCAACCTGATCAATGACCCACTGCTTGTTCTTAAACTTGCCGCTGTCAAGGTCGGCAGGCTTTATGTCGTTGAGGGCCAGCGTTATCTTCTGATATTTGTTATACTGATAGTAGTCGTGATTGGAAAGGTCGGTCTGCTTCTTCGCAGCCACCACGCGCTTCATCAGTTCCACGGCGGGGTTGTCCTTACGCGAGTAGCGGCCACGCTTGCTCTTCACCACCACTTCACCAAGACTCTTTGAGTCGTCCTTCAACACCACCTTAAGATGCGAGGGAGTCTTGCTGTTAATGGTTATGGTCTGTGTCTTGAAGCCAACGGAGCTGACAGAGAGCACCCATCCGTCGTGGCGGTCGATGCTGAACTTGCCTTCGATGTCGCTCACCACAGCAACATGGTGACCTTTATACATGGCGCTGGCCAGCGGGATGGCATAGCCGTCGGCATCTACCACCTCACCAGTAATCTTTTGCTGGGCACTCACAGCCACCACACACATGACAAAAAATATAATGCTAAAAAATCTCTTCACCTTTACAATCTTTTTATTATGTCATCAAACAGCCTTTACTGTTTCGCGCTGCAAAGTTATACATAATATTTATAAAAAAAGAGAAAACTTTTTGGATATTAATGTTTTTTCCATTAATTTTGCATCACGATATGAAAAGAGCTCCACTATTACCTATTATTATAGGCTCTGGGTTTGGTAGCGGTTTTTGGCCATGGGGGCCAGGAACTGCCGGTGCTTTGTTGGCCACAGCTATATGGTCAGCCCTCTCTTTATATCTGTCTCCCGTCGCCTTGTTCGGCACAACCCTTGCTTTTGTAATAGTCTTCACAGCCCTCGGCACATGGGCCACGCAACGCCTCATGCCCTTTTGGGGCGATGACCCCAAACGTGTGGTCATGGACGAGATGGTGGGCGTGTGGATACCGCTTCTCGCCTGTCAGCCCATCGACGGAAGCGCGAGAGCGTGGGCGTTCTGCATAGCATCGTTTGTGCTCTTCAGGTTCTTCGACATCGTCAAGCCGTTAGGTATAAGACATATCGACCGCATGAAGGGTGCCTTCTATGTCATGGCCGACGACATCGTGGCAGGAATATACAGTCTGATCATTATCGTCTTGGCACAATGGGCAATATAAGACGCGGCATCGTGACCTTCGCCAAAGCACAGTGCTCAGCATCGGTGGCTACAGTAGCCGACTTTGCCCTCACCATCGTGCTTGCAAAGTTCTGCCACATGTGGTATGCTGACGCCACGTTGCTTGGCGCAATATTTGGCGGCATCGTCAACTGCTCGATCAACTACCGCTGGGTGTTCCACGCCCTTGGCATGAAGAAGAAATATGTGGCGCTGCGTTATCTGCTTGTATGGATAGGCAGCATTGCTCTCAACACCTACGGCACCTATGCCCTTACAGAGGCTTCGGGCATGAATTTCGTGTTGTCAAAAGCCATCGTTGCCGTGGCTGTGGCTGTGATATGGAACTACCAGATGCAGCGTGTCTTCGTCTTTCACGCCAACAGACAGAAGGAGAAATAGTTAAGCGACTCAAACTAAAAACAATGAATTATAGAGATTTTTTACAAAAGGTTATCTATGTCATCATCAACCCTCTAATCAAGGGCATGATAAAAGTGGGCATTACACCAAACATGGTCACCACCATAGGCTTCATCGGCAACATCGTTGCCGCTGCTTTCTTCATTGACGCAGCATGGAAGCTCGGACTCGACGGCGCAGAGACACAGAGTCTCAACGCCTGCATGAAGGAGATCGGATGGGGCGGATTTATCATCATTGCCGCCGGACTGTTCGACATGATGGACGGACGACTGGCACGCATGAGCGGCAAGAGCAGCCTCTTCGGAGCGCTGTGGGACAGCACGCTCGACCGCTACAGCGAGTTGGTGAGCCTCTTCGGCATCTGCCTCGCCTTCATACGCATGGAGGACGGCGAGTGGTTCTGGATGGGCGTTGTAACGTTTGCTGCCATGATCGGCTCGGTGATGGTGAGCTATGTTAGAGCACGCGCTGAAGGTCTGGACATCGACTGCAAGGTGGGCTTCATGCAACGCCCCGAGCGCGTGGTCGTTACAGCAGCTACAGCCATCATCACAGGCATCACGGGCAATATATGGTGGCTCGCAGGAGGCATGCTTCTCATAGCTGTGTTGGCAAACATCACAGCGTTCTGGCGCATAGCCCACTGTTACAAGGTGATGAACAAAATGGAGAAAAAATAAATAAAGGACGCATGTTCAGCATCTACATCATTCTGTTTTATGCCGTTCTGCTGGCAATAAAGCCCACACGCAAGTTGGCCCTTGCCCTCACGCCATGGCTCATCTTCGCATGCTCCTACGACTGGATGCGTCTGCTGCCCAACTATGAGGTTAACCCCATAGACGTGCGCGGACTGTATGATGCCGAAAAGGCTCTGTTCGGCATCGGCGCTGAAGGAGCACGACAGATTCCTGGCGAATATTTCGCGCAACACCACTGCGGCCTTGCCGACTTTATGGCCGGACTGTTCTATCTCTGTTGGGTGCCTGTGCCTTTAGGCTTTGCCATCTATCTCTACCTCAAGGGCGACCGCGACAGCTATCTACACTTCTCGCTCGCCTTCCTGTTTGTGAACCTCGTTGGCTTCTGTGGCTATTACATACACCCCGCTGCCCCACCATGGTACGCTATGAACTATGGTTTTGAGCCAATACTCAACACGCCTGGCAACGTGGCAGGGCTCGGACGCTTTGACTCCATGACAGGGCTCGGCATCTTCCATGCTCTCTATGGCAAGAACGCCAACGTGTTTGCCGCCGTGCCTTCATTGCACGCCGCCTACATGCTCATAACAACCATATATGCCGTGAAGAGCCATCAGCCGAAGGTCACGGTAGCCGTGTTTGCCTTCATCTGTCTTGGCATCTGGTGGACAGCTGTCTATTCGGGACACCATTACATCATCGATGTGTTGCTTGGCATCGCCACAACCGTCATCGGCATCGTGTTGCTTGAGAAAGTGTTGCTCCGCTTGCCGGCATTGAAGAAAGGGCTACAGAAATATATCGCGCAGATATAAAGCTGAAATATTTTAGCTATAAAGAAGTTTTTTTAGCTATAAAGAAGATTTTTAGCTATAAAAAATTAGACTATAAAAAGACAAAAAGCATAAAAGACAATAAGAACAAACTTAACAACCAATAATAAGAAAGGGAACGTGGGTCGTCGCGACACAACATGTCGTAAGGCCCACGTTCTTGCGTTTATAATGATATAAGCAAGAATTATCTTGCTATTTTGAGTTTCTCAGAATCGATGCTTCCTGTACCATATTTCTTCTGTGAGAAAGAACGCAGAGAACCTGACAGCTCTATATCGCCTGTGCCGTAGAGAGAACAAGAGGCCGAGCCGCAACGGTCAAAGTTTACATCCACGTCGCCAGTTCCCTTAACAGAGATGTCGGTGCTTACAACCTTGTGAAGGTTAACGTCAATGTCGCCCGTACCATACAGCTCCACGCTTGCCTTCCTTGTCTCGACACTCTTGAAGTCGATATCGCCAGCTCCACGCAGCACAACGCTAAAGTTGTCACAGATAACAGGCTTCTCAAAGTCTATATCTCCCGCTCCCGACATGGCTACACTCAGGTTGTCGGTGTCTATAGGCGTCAGCGTCTTGAAGTCGCCTGCCCCCATCAAGTTAAGCGCAATGAGGTCTATTGATGTGAGATAAATCTTCAGATTCTCTGTATTGCAATCAGAGAAGAAGTTGTTGCACGATTTCTTGCTTGAGATGCTCAGTTGTCCATTTCTGTCAACGACAAACTCCAGTTTGCTTATTGCCTCTTGCGTTCCCACAATGCGTGCCTTCGATGCGTTGCCCTGCGTAAAATAGACATCACACGGCACATTGACGTTGATGGAGTTGAAATAATTCAACTTGCGCAACACGGTCATTCCCTTTTTACTTGCCTTTGTCTCAAGCGCGTTCTCTGCAGCATTGCTGTTATTGTTTGTGCCGACAGCACGACTGTCGCACGCCACAAACATGATGGCAGCAACAGCAATCATAAACATTTTTGTCATCTTTATTCTCATAATCATTCGTCTTTGTATTTTCTTTTTACAATTTGTTTTACTTTTATCTATAAGACGAGCGAAGGAAGCATAAAGTTGCAACCATTGTAGTTTTTTTTCACTACATGCAAGATAATCAAAAAAAGCCTAAATAATGAGAGAATATTTTGTGGATAAATATCTTTCCATTAACTTTGTTCTTTATAATAAATATGTGGGGCTGTTATGGTCATCACAGCACGCCCTAAATCAAACATAACAAAACAGCAAACATAACAAAAGCGGGGTTCATGAAAGAACCCACCTAAAACAAAAATATAAGATATGGGATTTTTTAAGTCACTCTTCGGCAACAACAGCCAAACATCAGAAGAAAAACGTAAAGACGAGGACAGCAAGAATTTCGAAACGCTGAAATATGACGGCGTGCGGGCATTGAAGCAAGGACAGGCCGACTATGCCGTGAAATGCTTCACACACGCGTTGACAATACAGGAAGACCTTGAGTGTCGCGATTATCTGTCACAGGCTTACATGCACACCGACGAGCTGTCACAGGCTCTTGAGCAGCTACAGATTCTCGGCGAAGCGCAGCCACAGAACGTAGCCGTCTTTATGCGCATGGCAGAGGTGGCGTTCATGATGGAAGACTATGATGCCATGGCTTCAGCATGTGAGAAAGGCATGGAGGCAGACAAAGACAACCCCATGGTGCTGTTCAACTATGCCCGCGCATGCAACGGACAAGGCAACGCCATCAGCGCCATCGCCTTGCTGACCAAGGCCATCACTCTAAAGGACGATTTTGGTGCCGCCCGCCTGCTGCGCGGCGAGCTTCTCATGAACATGGGCGACGTAAAAGGAGCATCGGAAGATGCCGAATGGTTAGATAAAACCGTAGAAGGCAACGAGGATGTGCTTCTGCTCGTGGCACGCATAGCAGAGAGAAGCGGCAATCACGACAAGGCCATTGCCGACTATGGCCGTGTGCTCGATGCCAACCCCTTCAGCGTGGTAGCCTTCAAGGAGCGTGGCGCCATACGCATGGCCCAAGGCGACACGAAAGGTGCAGAGGAAGACATGCGCTCTGTGCTCGAACTGGATCCTAAGATGGCAGAAGGTGTGAGCGGCGACTACACCGCCGAGGGCGTGGAGCACAAGGTGCGCACAGCCTATAAGAGCGTAGACCCGTTCGGACTGTTCAACAACTAAACGTTGAGAAAAAGAGGACAAAGCGAAAAGGGCAAGCCTAAGCAAAGCGAAAAGGGCAAGCCTAAGCAAAACGAAAAAGGGCAAGCCTAAGCAAAGCGAAACAGCAAGCCCGAGCAAAGCAGCATGACATGTGACGGCAAAACAGCCGTAAAAATTACTAAAAACAAGAAAAAAAGCACTTAATCTGACATTTTTTTGCTTTTTTCTTGTTTGTAAGAAAAAAATGTTATACATTTGCAAGCAATAAAACAAGATTAAAAAAAAACAAATAAAAACAAGATAAAACATATAGTTATGAAAATGTACGCATCTTTTTATTACTTTTATTTTTACTTTGCAAGAAATTGTGAAGCGGGAAGTTGCGTATAAAATTTCAACTTATGGTAAGATATTGACAAACTCAAGCCCCGCTTCACATACAAGTGAAAGCGGGGCTTTTTCGTAACACGCGAAAGACCCTTAAGAAACAAGGAAACGCGTAAGACACGAAGAAACAAGATAAAGGAAACATAAAGATAAAAGAAACAGAGAGATGAAAAGAATTGCAATACAGGGCTTCAACGGGTCGTTCCACGACATCGCGGCACACGAACACTTTCAGGGAGAACAGATACAGCTAATATGCTGCGCAACCTTTGAGCAGGTGTTTGAGAACATAAAGCGCGACCCGACAGTCATCGGAATGGTGGCGATAGAAAACACCATCGCAGGAAGTCTGCTGCACAACTATGAGTTGCTGCGCGACTCTGGCACCACCATCGCCGGAGAGCATAAGTTGCAGATTCATCACTGCATCTGCTGTCTGCCCGAGGACGACTGGACAACAATCAGCGAAGTCCACTCGCACCCTGTGGCCCTAATGCAATGTCGCAAATATCTGTCTAACCATCCCGACCTTAAGGCGGTGGAGGCAGAAGACACCGCCGGCTCTGCCGAATATATAGCCAAGAACCAATGTCACGGATGGGCCGCCATCTGTAACGCTGCCGCCGCAAAGCTTCACGGCTTGAAGATTTTGGAAGACCACATAGAGGACAACAAGCACAACTACACCCGCTTCCTCGTTGTCTGCAACCCCAACAAGGCCGATTTCCTACGCCCCATAGAGAAGGCCGACAAGGCAAGCTTGGTGTTCAACGTTCCCCACGAGGAGGGCAGTCTGTCAAAGGTGCTCACCATCCTCTCGTTCTACGACATCAACCTGACAAAGATCCAATCGCTCCCCATCATCGGTCACGAATGGGAATATCTTTTCTATGTCGATGTCACTTATGACAACATCACCCGCTATCACCAAAGCATCGATGCCATAATACCTCTCACAAGCGAAATGAAAATATTGGGAGAGTATAAGGGAGAGTGAAGAAAGTGAAGAGTGAAGAGTGAAGAGTGAAGAGTGAAGAATTAAGTGAAAAGGAAAAAGGAAAACATCCAAACGCAAGGCTATTCACATAAAAAACAGAAAAAAATGACAACAATAAAACCAGCTGACCGTGTGTCGGCAGTACAAGAATATTATTTCAGCCGCAAGCTGAAAGAAGTAGCGAAACTAAACGCCGAAGGCAAAGACATCATATCGTTAGCCATCGGTTCACCCGACATGCCACCGTCAAAGCAGACCGTAGAGAAGCTATGTGAGGTAGCAGCACAGCCCAACGCACACGGCTATCAGCCCACGATGGGAACACCTGAGCTGCGTCACGCCATGGCCAACTTCTATAAGCGCTGGTATGATGTAGACCTCAACGCCGACACAGAGGTGCAGCCCCTCATCGGCTCAAAGGAAGGAATTCTACATGTAACCTTGGCGTTTGTCAACCCAGGCGAGAAAGTACTGGTGCCCAACCCCGGCTACCCCACCTACACATCGCTGAGCAAGATTCTCGGTGCAGAGATCATCAATTATAACCTGCGCGAAGACAACGGTTGGCAGCCCGACTTTGACGAGCTGGAAAAGATGGACCTCACCGACGTGAAGCTCATGTGGACCAACTATCCGAACATGCCGACAGGCGGCAACGCCCGTCGCGAGACCTACGAGCGTCTTGTGGCGTTCGCCAAGAAGCACGGCATCGTGGTGGTTAACGACAACCCCTACTCGTTCATTCTCAACGACAAACCGATGTCGTTGTTGCAGGTGCCTGGAGCAAAAGACTGCTGCATAGAGTTCAACTCAATGTCGAAGAGCCACAACATGCCGGGCTGGCGTGTGGGCATGTGCGCCTCCAACCCCACGTTCATATCGTGGATCTTGAAGATAAAGAGCAATATCGACTCGGGCACGTTCCGCGGCCTACAGCTCGCTGCCGCAGAGGCGTTCAACACTAACACACCCGAATGGCACCACGAGGCAAACATCACGACCTACCGTCGTCGCCGCGACATCGCCGAACAGATTATGACCACGCTCGGCTGCTCGTTCGACCACTCACAGGTGGGCATGTTCCTCTGGGGACGCATACCTGACCACTATGCCAACGCCGAGGAGCTTACAGAGAAGGTGCTCCACGAAGCTCGCGTGTTCATTACCCCAGGCTTTATCTTCGGTTCCAACGGCCAACGTTACATACGCATCAGCCTGTGTGCCAAGGACGAGAAGATAAAGGAGGCGTTGGAAAGAATTAAGAAAATGATTAACTGAACAATAAACAACAAAACTAAGATAACATGGAATTAGAACTCAAACCGCTTAATCTCCCCAGTGACAACGAACGTCCCATCGTCATCGCCGGCCCTTGCTCGGCAGAGACAGAGGAACAGGTTATGGAAACAGCACGCCAGCTGGCAAAGCTCGGATGCCACATCTTCCGTGCTGGTGTATGGAAGCCGCGCACCAAGCCCGGTGGGTTTGAGGGCAACGGCGAGGTAGCTCTGCCCTGGATGCAAGAGGTAAAGAAGGAGACAGGCATGCTCACCGCCACCGAGGTGGCCACACCTGAGCATGTGGAGCTGGCTCTTAAGTATGGCATCGACGTGCTGTGGGTAGGTGCCCGCACCACCGCCAACCCCTTCGCCATGCAGGCGCTTGCCGACAGCTTGAAGGGTGTGGACGTGCCTGTGTTTGTAAAAAACCCCGTGAACCCCGACCTCGAGCTGTGGATTGGTGCCATGGAGCGCATCAACCAGGCAGGCATCAAGCGTCTGGCAGCCATACACCGTGGCTTCTCAAGCTACGACAAGAAGATATACCGCAACATGCCGATGTGGCAGATTCCTATCGAGCTGCGCCGCCGCATTCCTGAATTGCCGATTATCTGCGACCCCAGCCACATAGGTGGCCGTCGCGAGCTCATCGCTCCTCTCTGCCAGCAGGCCATGGACCTCGGCTTCGACGGTCTGATCGTTGAGAGCCACTGCTCTCCCGACAACGCATGGAGCGACGCCAAGCAGCAGGTAACGCCCGATGTGCTCGACTACATACTCAGTCTGCTCGTCATCCGCGACGAGAAGGTCACGACAGAGGGCATACATGAGCTCCGTAAGCAGATCGATGAGCTCGACAACCAGCTCATGAACCTCCTGGCACAGCGCATGCGTGTGTGCCGCGAGATTGGCCAATACAAGAAGGAACACAACATGACGGTGCTTCAGACCTCTCGTTACAATGAGATTCTTGACAAGCGCGGCGCACAGGGTTCTCTCTGCGGCATGGACCCCGAGTTTATAAAAGAGGTGTTCGAGCATGTGCATGAGGAGTCGGTACGTCAGCAGATGGAAATCATAAACAAGTAAGTTAGATGAGAATATTAGTTTTGGGAGCAGGCAAGATGGGAAGTTTCTTTCTTGACCTGCTCAGCTTCGAACACGAAACGGCGGTGTATGAAAAAGACCCCATGCGCATGAGGTTCACATACAACTGCCAGCGGTTCACGCAGCTCGACGAAATAAAAGAGTTTAACCCTGACCTTGTCATCAATGCCGTGACGGTAAAATACACCGTTTCTGCATTTAAGGAGGTGTTGCCCAGCCTACGCCCCGACTGCATTATCAGCGACATATCATCAGTAAAGACGGGCCTTAAGGCGTTCTACGAGACAACGGGCCATCCTTATGTCTCGACCCATCCCATGTTTGGCCCGACCTTCGCCAACCTCAACCAGCTGAGCGAGGAGAACGCCATCATCATCAGCGAGGGCGACTATATGGGCCGCATCTTCTTCCGCGACCTATACAGCAAGTTGGGATTAAACATCTACGAGTACACGTTCGAGGAGCACGACCGCACCGTGGCCTACTCGCTGAGCATCCCGTTCGTCAGTACCTTCACCTTTGCGGCTGTCATGAAGCACCAAGACGCGCCAGGCACCACCTTCAAGCGCCACATGCAGATAGCCAAGGGCGTGCTCAACGAGGACGATTTCTTGTTGCAGGAGATTCTGTTCAACCCCTACACCCACGACTCTGTGGCACAGATACGCACAGAGCTGAAAGAACTGCTCGACATCATTGACAACAAGGATGCCAAGCGCATGAAGCAATATCTCACCAAGATACGCAACAACGTGAAACAGGATATCGAGATCAAACGATAAAGACAAGACGTTACAAAAACAGCGTTTTAAAGGTTTTAAAGGCGATAGAGACAACAGTGACAATTCTTCAATCACGGTTTTACAGCCTCACAATTAAAGAGTTGTCTCTTTTGTCTCTATCTTCTTTTCATAACCCTTTGGTCTTTTCAAGGCCGCCTTTTGCTCTTTCTTGACCGCCTTTTGCTCTTTCAAGAACATCATCTGTCTTTTTTTAAAACATCTTTTGCCTTCCATAAAAATCCTCTATTAGTCTTGACAAAACGTTCGTTTTGTCTTTTTAAAACATACAAAAAGGCAACAAAGAGCCGTAAAAGAACAAATTTCTCATATAGACTATTGCATGTTTGGGATAAAATTCATACATTTGCAATTAAATTGAAAATATAGGACGATGAAGCTCGTAATAATGACTAAATCCACATTCTTTGTGGAAGAAGACAAAATACTATCCGCGCTCTTCGAACAAGGCATGGACAGCCTGCATCTGTATAAGCCAGGAGCATCGCCCATGTATGCCGAACGCTTGCTAACGCTCTTGCCCGACGATTTTTACGATAAGATCACCATACATGAGCATTTCTACCTAAAGCAGGAATACGATTTGGCAGGAATACATCTCGACGATGCCAGCATAAAGGTGCCTGAAGGCTATAAAGGACGCATAGGTCGCTCATGCTCAAACATAGACCAGCTAAAGGAGATGAAACGTTGCAGCAACCAGGTGTTCTTGCACAACATCTTCAACAGCGTGAGCTCACCAGAGGAGAAATCAGATTTCACCATGCAACAGCTCGAACAGGCTGCCGACAAAGGGCTTATAGACAAGAAGGTGTATGCGATGGGAGGCATGACGCTCGACAACATGCGCATAGCCAAAGACCTTGGTTTCGGAGGTGTGGTGATAAGAGGCGACTTGTGGAACAAGTTTGACATCCACAACCAAAAAGACTATAAGGAAATCATTAATTATTTTGAGAAGATAAGAAAGACAATTGGTTAACAGAGAGTTAAGGCTGTCGGTTAACAAACCATCAAAAGACTATCGATTTAAAACATTATATTTTCAACATAATCAAAAGATTAAAAAATGAGTGCGAACAACTCTTTTTTGGTGTTCTCGGGAACTAACACGAGATACCTTGCAGAGAAGATCTGCGCAAGTTTGGGATGCCCCCTGGGAAACCTGGTGGTAACTAAATTTTCTGACGGCGAGTTTGCCGTATCTTACGAGGAGTCGATCCGCGGACGCGACGTGTTCCTCGTACAGAGCACATTCCCCAACTCAGACAACCTCATGGAGCTTCTGCTCATGATTGACGCTGCCAAACGCGCTTCGGCACGTCACATCATCGCCGTAATTCCTTATTTCGGTTGGGCACGTCAGGACAGAAAAGACAAACCGCGTGTGAGCATCGGCGCAAAGCTTGTAGCTGACCTGCTGAGCGCTGCCGGTATCGACCGTCTGATCACCATGGACCTCCATGCCGACCAGATCCAGGGCTTCTTCGACGTACCCGTTGACCACCTCTACGCTTCAGGTGTTATCCTGCCTTACCTGCAGAGCCTGCATCTCAAAGACCTCGTGGTAGCATCACCCGACGTTGGCGGCTCAAAGCGTGCCAACACCTTCGCCAAGTATCTTGGCTGCCCACTGGTGCTTTGCAACAAGACCCGTGCAAGAGCCAATGTTGTTGAGAGCATGCAGATTATCGGCGATGTTAACGGCAAGAACGTTGTCATTGTTGACGACATGGTCGACACAGCAGGAACCATCACCAAGGCTGCCGACATCATGAAGGCTGCCGGTGCCAAGAGCGTTCGTGCTTGTGCTTCTCACTGTGTGATGAGCGGTCCCGCTTCAGAGCGTGTCCAGAACTCTGCTCTTGAGGAGATTGTCTTCACCGACTCTATCCCCTACTCAAACCGCTGCGCAAAGGTTAAGCAGCTGTCGGTTGCCGACATGATTGCCGAGACCATCCGCCGCGTTGTGAACAACGAAAGCATCAGTTCGCAGTATCTTGTATAAAGACGCAATGAAGAACTGCAAACACATAATCATTCTGACGGCCGTGAGCCTCGCGCTCACGGCTTGTCAGAACATGAAGGGACGCGATTTTATCGCATCCCTTTTTTCAGACCCTGAGCCTGAGCAAGTAGAGCAATCGACAGATCCTAACGGGCAAACATCCGGCAACACCTTTAACGACATCTCCGTACCCGATTTTGACCGCAACCCCATCTCCGTTCTTGAAGAGGCACGCAAACACAAGATCACAATTCTTGATTTCTGGGCCAGCTGGTGCGGGCCTTGCATGAACGAGATGCCAAACATCGTCGACATCTACAACAGCTATAAGGACAAAGGTCTTGGCATCATCGGCCTGTCTCTCGATTCTGACTACAAGCGTTGGAATGAGGCCACTCAAGCCAACAACATGACGTGGCTTCAACTCTCAGAACTTAGAGGCTGGGACAGCGAGGTGGCAAAAGTAAACGGTGTGCAAGCCATTCCCCACACCATTATCATTGACAAAAACGGAAACATCTTGGCCACCGACCTTAGAGGTGAAGACCTCAAGCAGTTTGTAGCTGAAGCTCTGAAGAAATAAAGAGCTTGCCTTCCATAAGACAAACGGCTTGCCTTGCAAAGAAAGCAGCAGGCAAAGCCTTAAAAAACAGGAGACAAAAAATCCGCCGTTACACATCACATAGTGTAACGGCGGATTTTTTGTTTATACGCGCGAAGACTTTACTTCACCACAACCTTGGCAGCTGTGCTGTTTGTCTTCACAACATACACGCCTGGAGCAACGCTCACGAAGGCATGGCCATTGCCACAAGCCTTTGAAGCAACAAGCTGTCCAGAGAGGTTGAACACATTGACGGTTGTTGCGTTGGCAGCATTAACCACGATGCCACCCTCTACACCTGCCACGTTCTCGGCAGCAGCCTCAACAGAACCGATGCCTGAAGGATTGGGGTTCTTGACGAGCATGAGATCAGAGGGAGTGGATGTGCTGTAATACTTGTGCGACTCTTGGCTATCCTTGTCGTAACGCATGGCTGTCACACGATACAACACATCATGACCGTCGCTGAAACCGGGGTTAGTCATAACCATCGACTTGGTGTCAGCATCCTCTGTCAGGACAGAGCCTGTAATGGTGGTAACCTTGTCGCCAGCCTTAACGTCCTGTGTGATCTTGATATAATCGATGAGGAACACCTTGTAGTTGTTGCTGTAGAAAGTCAGCTGCTCCTTCGATGTGCAGAGAGGCATGGTTATGGTCTTTTCAACAATGCCACCACCCTTGGGGAACTCGATGGTTGCCAACGATGCAGGGTTAGAGCCCTGAATGATGAGCCAGTCGCCCTCTGATCCCCATACACGCAGCGAGATGTTACATGCGCCCTCGTTATGGCTGAGGTCGATGGTAGGTGTCACGATGGCTTGAATGCCAATTTTGAATTGCTTTTATTGTTATTTGCAGTTTATTGAAAAGGCACAACAAAATAAAGACTCACACAACACAACGTTGTTGAGTCTTCATATCTGTTCAAGCAGGTTTCAAACCCTACTGAAACTATTCATCAAAAAACTTTTTATCTTATCCTGTCGGCTGCTCTAACCAGCTTTTCATCGGCAAGGATGCCACGACGTGCCATAAAATAGAGCACAAGAGCCACCACGGGAAATGCCGAAGCAAAACCTACATGGAACGAGGCGCCATCGCCGCCAAGCGTGGAAGCGAAGAAGAAGAGGGCGGCACCCCACACCACCTGTAACGCCATGCCCACAACGCATAGCTTGCTCTGCAGCATGCGGTTACGGAAGGCAAAGATGGCCATAAGGCACACGGGACAAGAGAGCAGAAGCACCACGAAGAGCGGCCACACTGCAAAATTTTTGTTGCCGTCCTGCTCCATCCACAGGTTAAACACCGTGCTGTCGGTGCCCATGCCCTGCTGCACAAAGGTGCCTACGGGCATGCACAGACAACAGATGGTTGCCACGAGAGCAAGGAACAGGAAGACGGTCTGTTTGCGCTGAATCATGGCCTTGGCTTACTCAGCGTTGTTGTTGCCGTTGTCCTTTGCAGGATCACGATAGTAGACATTGCCTTCAACAAACTCTTGCGTGGCAATAAGTGTAGGCTTCGGAAGCTTCTCGTAGTAGCGTGAGATCTCAATCTGCTCACGGTTCTCAAACACCTCCTCAAGCGAGTCGTTGTAAGAGGCAAACTCCTGAAGCTTCTTGTTGAGGTCCTGCTTTATTTCAACAGCAATCTGGTTAGCACGCTTTGAAATGATAGCAACACTCTCGTAGATGTTTCCGGTCTCGTCGCACAGATCCATGATGTTTCTGGTTACGGTGTTTACCGGCGCCTTTGATTTCTTGTAATCCATTAATCTTATATTTTAATAATGTTATTCTTTAAAAATTATGTCTTAGTCTTTCGTTACCTCCTTACACTTGCTGATGTATTTCTCAGCAAGCGACTTGCTCTTTGAGTCGGGATACTCGTTGATGAATCCGTAGCACTCATCCTCTGCATCCTGGAAGCGTTCAAACTTCTTCTCCTCAATACTCTGCTGTGCCAGCTCATACTTGCTCTTCATGATGAGCAGCGCAAACTTCTCGCGCATCGACGTGTAGGGATAATCCTTAAGAGCGTTCTGTGCTGTTATGATGCACGCCTCATAGTTGTTGCCGCCGTTTGTACAGTTGCCGAAATATTGTCCGAGGTCATAATAGAGCTGAGCCGAATAAAACTCCTTCTGCACCAGCTTGTCCTGCAAGGCAAACAGGCGGTTCTGTGCCGTCTCCTTATATTTTGCGTCGGGGAAGAGGTCAAGATAATCTTGGAAAGCCGAAATGGCCGCCACCGTCTGGCTCTGGTCCAAGCGAGGCTCAGGGGTCGACATGTAGAGGCTCTGTCCTATATAATATTGCGCCATCTCTGCATACACGCCCTTGGGGTAGCTGGAGTAATATTTCTTGAATGTGGCGGCAGCGCTCTCATAATCCTTGCCCAGATACTGCGCCATGGCGAGCATGTAAAGACTTTCCTGAGCGTTGTCTGTACCCTTCTGCAAGGTGACGAGATCCTGAAGCAACGTCACGGCACGGGTGTACTTTCCTTTCATGAAGCACTCCTTGGCATATTCATACTTGTACGAATAGTCGGAGGTCTTGTAAACCTGGTTAAACTCGTTTGCGCAACCCGTAAGCAGCATTGCGGAAACGATTATGATAGGGAAAAACTTTCTCATACTTTTATTTTTGAACTGCAAAATTAATGATAATTCTTTTATTTGCAAAGCTTTAGTTTTCTTTTTTCACAAAAAATAGCTTAATATCAAGCTATTCTTTGCATGTTACAAGCTTTTTTAGTATTTTTGTAACTTGCAAACATAAAGTTACAGGATAAAACATGAAGTTTCAGCTCACATCCAAATACTCACCCACAGGCGACCAGCCCGAAGCCATAAAGGAACTGACCGATGGCATAAAGCAGGGCGAACACGCACAGGTGCTGCTCGGCGTCACAGGCTCGGGAAAGACCTTCACCATGGCCAACGTCATAAACAACATAAACCGCCCCACCCTCATCCTCAGCCACAACAAGACGCTCGCCGCGCAGCTTTATGAAGAGATGAAGAGTTTCTTCCCGAACAACGCGGTAGAATATTATGTGTCCTATTACGACTATTACCAGCCGGAGGCCTACCTGCCCACCACCGACACATACATTGAGAAAGACCTCGCCATAAACGAGGACATTGACAAGCTGCGACTGGCTGCCGTGAGCGCCCTGCTCTCGGGGCGGCAGGACGTGGTGGTGGTGTCGTCGGTGTCGTGCATCTACGGCATGGGAGGCCCTACAGCCATGGCCAACAGCATAATAAGCATAAAGCGCGGACAGACCATTGACCGCAACGCCTTTTTGCGACGGCTCGTCGAGGCGTTGTATGTGCGCAACGACGTGGAACTGAAGCGCGGCTTCTTCCGCGTCAAGGGCGACACGGTAGACGTGTCGATGGCTTACAGCGACAACATTTTGCGCATTTCGTGGTGGGACGATGAGATCGACTCTATTGAGGAACTTGATGCCGTGACATTTCACCGCATTGCCTCGTTTGACGACTACCAGATCTACCCTGCCAACCTGTTCGTAACGTCTAAGGAGCAGACGGATCAGGCTATAAGGATGATCCAGGATGACCTCACGGCACAGATTGACTATTTTAACGACCTTGGCGATCCTGTCAAAGCACAACGCATAAAGGAGCGCGTGGAGTATGACATGGAGATGATCAAGGAACTGGGCCATTGTAGCGGCATCGAGAACTACTCGCGCTATTTTGACGGCCGCCAGCCAGGCGAACGCCCCTACTGCCTGCTCGATTTCTTCCCCAAAGACTTCCTGCTCTTCATCGACGAGAGCCATGTGAGCGTGCCACAGATAGGCGCCATGTATGGAGGCGACCGTGCCCGCAAGCAGAACCTTGTCGAGTATGGTTTCCGTCTGCCTGCCGCCTTCGACAACCGTCCGCTCAAGTTTGAAGAGTTCATGGAGATGGTCAACCAGGTGGTTTATGTGTCTGCCACACCTGCCGACTTTGAGCTTCGCGAGGCAGAAGGCGTTGTCGTTGAACAGATTATACGCCCCACAGGTCTGCTCGACCCCGAGATCGAGGTGCGCCCAAGCGAGAACCAGATCGATGACCTGATGGACGAGATTCTCACACGCACCCACCGCGACGAGCGTGTGCTCGTGACCACGCTGACCAAGCGCATGGCTGAGGAGCTTACCGAGTATCTGCTCAACAACGGCATCAAAGCCAACTACATTCACAGCGACGTCGCCACGCTCGACCGTGTGAAGATCATGAACGATCTTCGACAAGGTCTCTACGATGTGCTGGTGGGCGTGAACCTGTTGCGCGAGGGTCTTGACCTGCCAGAGGTGTCGCTCGTGGCCATTCTCGATGCCGACAAGGAGGGCTTCCTGCGCTCTCACCGCTCGCTCACACAGACGGCGGGACGTGCCGCACGAAACGTGAACGGCAAGGTAATAATGTATGCCGACACCATAACCGACAGCATGCAGCGCACCATCGACGAGACGGCACGCCGACGCACCATACAGCTCAAATATAACGAGGAGCACCACATCACGCCCAAGCAGATCAAGAAGGACATCAAGGGCTCGCTGTCTGCCGCCTCATCGTCAACGCCCGAGACACGCGAGGCGAAAAAGCCGCAGAGAACAACACGTTACGAGCCTTATGTGGAGCCGCAACAGGCAGCCTTCGCCGCCGACCCGATCATCGTGCGCATGAGTCGAGAGCAGCTGCAGAAGAGCATCGACGCCACCACACAGCTCATGAAAGAGGCTGCCAAGAACCTCGACTTCATTCAAGCAGCCCAATATCGCGACGAGATTGTGAGGTTGCAGCAGCAGTTGGAAGAGAAGAAATAGTTGGCTTGAACAAATTTTTGCTCAAGCACATATTTTCATCGCTCCACTTTGTTTTTGCAATTATTTGTCTCATTGGCTGCAATTTCTCATCCGGAACATGAACTGTAGACGGATGGGAAATAAAAGAATAGTTTTGCATATTTATGCAAAAACATGGCCTTTTGCGGATGTTTTCCAAAAGGGCCCAAATGACAAAATGAAAGTGCCTTTATTGCATCCTCAAAGAGGCTCTTTGACAGCCTCATTAAGGCCCTTTGACGACCTCAAAGAGGCTTAATGACAACGAAAGTCGGATTTTAAGATTCGTTAACAAAACTGTATAGCAAAACGCTCTTTTTTTCTGTCTTTTTGCCAACAAAACCGCCTTTAATTGTTACACATTGCGTTTTGTATAAATATACAGCATAACGCATAAATATGCAACATCTAAGACCCTTTCACAGCAAATCTTTTACCCTTTTGCAACAAAACCAAAATGCTTTCGCAACAAAACAAAAGGTCTGAAACAACAAAACCAAAACGCTTTCGCAACAAAGCAAAAGGTCTGAAACAACAAAACCAAAACGCATCCACAACAAGACAAAAGGTCTGAAACAACAAAACCAAAACGCTTTCGCAACAAAACAAAAGGTCTTAAACAATAAAACAAAAGCGCTTTCACAACAAGACCAAAGCTCTTAAACGCCAAAACCCAGAGTTCTTCAGCTCTTAAACGTTAAATAATGAATATTGTGGCCCTTTGTTGCGCATAATTTATTAATTTTGCAAGATATTATAATGTAATGACTATAAAAAATCGGAAGATATGAAGAAATTGTTTTTCACAATAATGCTGTTCCTCCCGCTCACAGCCTTGGCTCAGAGCGAATGGGAGGCTGTGCCCACACAAAACAAGGTTGAGGAAGCACGCAAAGCAGCAGAGGAAGCTAAGGCAGCTGCCAAGGCTGCAAAGAAAGCCGCAAAAGAGGCTGCAAGAGCTGAAAAAGAGGCTGCAAGAGCTGAGAAAGAGGCACGCAAGCAAGCCGCCAAAGCAGGCAACAAGACAGCTGATGCAGCACAACAGGCTGAGGGCAAGCAGATTGCCGCAACCAAGCTTGTGCCGGCACGCCATGCGCTCGACCCCAACAGCGAAGATTATAAGTATCTGAAACCTGGAGCCATGCCCGAGCAGGACGGCAAGGTGGTGTTCACGCTCGACCTTGACGTGCCAGCGCTGAGCGCTCAACAGGTCTATGACCGCATGTATGTGGCGCTCGACACCATCGCAAACCAAGAGTGTCAGATTCAAGACGAGCGCTCGAAGAGCGGCGTGGTGCTAGTGAACAAGAAGGAGCACAGCATCGTGGCACAATATCACGAATGGATGACATTCAAGAAAAACTTTGTGGTGCTCGACCGCACACGCTTCAACTACACCGTCATCGCCAAATGCACCGACGGGCATCTGCATCTCACCCTTGAGCGCATGACGTTCCTCTACGAACAGGGACGCCCCACGGAGATGCGCACAAGCGCCGAAGAGTGGATCTCAGACAAGGAAGCCATAAACAAAAAAGGCACAAAGCTGCTGCCTGGCTCGGCCAAGTTCCGCCGCAGCACCATCGACCGCAAGGACGAACTGTTTGAGCTTATCACCAAGATGGTGAAAGGCAACGAGTAGAGCCTCTTGTCGGTTTGCCCACCATCAGCGCATGCCAAGTCAATAACCCGTAAACAAAGAAAGCTATGGATATAAACGAAACAAACGAGAACCCCATACCTCGCCACCGCCGCGGAGAGGAGGAACGACCTCGTGACCGATTTTTCAAGATACGCAACATCCTCAACATCATCTTCATGTTGGGAGCTGTTGTCGGCGTATTGTTGTATTACCTTTCAAGCCATGCCGTAGGCACATTCGTTCTGCTCTGCGCCATCATCTTCAAGGTGGCAGAATGTTGCTTGCGATTGTTGCGTAAATAAACCCAACTTGATGTACAGACATTTTATATCTCTTACACTCTTCGTGCTCATGCCGTTGATGGCGTGGGCACAATTTGACTCGTTCAACCAGATGGACGAAGACGGAAACGTAACGCGAAGGTCGACAAAGCACAACGCCGACTCGCTGGGTACCGACAAGGAGATTCCGAAGGGCATAAAGGTGTGGACCGTAGACGAACGCTTTGGAGACATAAGAAAGGCAGAGCTCGACACCGTGCCCCACATGTTCATGAACACCATCTTCGGGACAGGTTTAAGAGGCGAATACAACACCTTGGGCAACGTCGGCACGCCACGCATAAACCGCGTGTTCATTGACCGTCAGGACGACGGACAGTTTCTCTTCACGCAGCCTTACGACTATTTCGTGAAGCCTGTGTCGACATTCCATTTCACCAACACGCTGTCGCCTTTCACAAACCTCACATACAACACAGCAGGAAACCGCACAAACGGCGAGGACCATTTCACGGCTAAGTTTGGCGTGAACGCGGGCAAACGACTGGGCGTGGGCTTCAACTTCGACTATATCTACGGACGCGGCTACTACCAGAACCAGAGCACGTCCCATTTCAACTACACGATGTATGGCTCCTACCTCGGCGACCGCTATCAGGCACACATCCTCTTCTCTACCAACCACCAGAAGGTGACGGAGAACGGCGGTATAACCGACGACAACTTTGTGCTGCACCCCGAGAGCTTTGACGACGACTTTGCCACAAACGAGATTCCGACCGTTCTGGAGAACAACTGGAACCGCAACGACAACCAGCATGTCTTTCTCTCACACCGTTACAATGTGGGCTTCAAGCGCAAGGTGAAGATGACGGAGGAAGAGATCAAGGCGAAGAAGTTTGCCTTGGAAGCCAAGCGCGACAGCGAGGAGCGCAAACGACGCGAAGAGGAACGGCGAAAGGCTGAAGACGAAGGGCGCGACTTCAACGAAGACAACGTGAAGGAGAAGAAGACCTATGCCGGCAGACCCAGCGATGCCAAGATTGCGGGCAACGAGCCGACAGCAACCGACAGCATAGGCAAGGGCGGACGCATAAACGTGGACAGCAAGGAGATGGCTGACAGCTTGGCAAAGGTGTCGGCTAAGGCCGCTGCCGACACGATGTGGATGAAGGATGAGTATGTGCCGGTGACCAGCTTCATACACACCATGAAACTCGACAACTATAAGCGCATATACCAGGCATACAGCACGCCTGCCGACTTCTATGCCGACAACTATGTGGCTGGCCCCTACGCCGGCGACAGCATTTACGACAAGACCTCACACCTGCGCCTTCAGAACACGTTTGCCATATCCATGCTCGAAGGCTTCAACAAGTGGGCAAAGGCTGGCGTGAAGGCGTTTGTGACATCAGACCTGCGCCGTTTTGTGCTGCCAAGCTCCAACTCTAACACAGCCACAACCTCTTATAACGAGCATAACCTCAGCGTGGGAGGACAACTGTCGAAGACGGAGGGCAAGACGCTCCACTATAACGTGACGGCAGAGACATGGCTGCTCGGCGAAGACCTCGGACAGCTTAAGATTGACGGAGCGGTGGACCTCAACTTCCCGCTGTTTGGCGACACCGTGACGCTGGCGGCAAAGGGTTTCTTCCACCGCAACAACCCAACGTTCTACTATCGCCACTACCACTCACGCCATTTCTGGTGGGACAACACCTCGCTCAGCAAGGAGCTCCACTCGCGCGTGGAGGGTCTGTTCTCTTATCGCAAGACTAACACAACGCTGCGCGTGGCCTTCGACGAGATACAGAACTACACTTACCTGGCCATGGGCTACAACATTGCCGACGACCACTCACGCAAGGGCAACACCATGGAGGTGAGACAGAAAGGCGGAGCAATAACGTTGCTCACGCTGTCGCTGGCACAGAACTTTAAGTTGGGACCGCTCAACTGGGAAAATGTCATAACATATCAGAAGTCGACAGACAACGATGTGCTGCCCGTGCCCGACCTCAACATCTACACCAACCTCTACCTGCGCTTCAAGATTGCACAGGTGCTGAAATGCGACTTTGGTGCCGACGGACGCTACTTCACCAAGTATTATGCCCCCGACTACAGTCCGGCGCTCGGACAGTATGCCGTGCAGACAGGCGACAACCGTGTGCAGACGGGCAACTATCCGCTCGTCAACATCTACGCCAACTTCCACTTGAAGCATACCCGCTTCTTCGTGATGATGAGTCACGTCAATGCGGGCAGCGGCAACAGACAATATTTCCTCACACCCCACTACCCTCTCAACCAACGTGTCTTCCGCTTCGGTCTGAGTTGGAACTTCTTCAACTAAGAGACGGAAGGAGAAAAGAAAAAGAGGGAAAGAAAAGAAAATAACAAGAGGGAAAGAAAAGAAAACAAGAGAGAAAGAAAAGAAAACAAGAGGTCACTATTATATAATAAGGTGGAGGCTTAAACGATTAATGTTTCGTTTGAGCCTCCACCTTATTATATATGAGCCACGCTTAATCTGCCTAAACATCAAAGATTGGCGAACCATGTGACATAGATAGCCTACCTAAGTGCCATAGATAGCCTACCTAAACGCCATAGATAGCTCAGCTATGTGCCATAGATAGCTCGGCTAAACGCCATAGATAGCTTGCCAAAACGCCATAGACCTGCAAAACGCCTTAAACCATAGTTAGGCTTAAGACCTGTCCTGCCGCTGTGAGCAGACCATAGAGAAACATGTTACGGGCGGTCTTGCCAAGCACATGGTTGAGGGCTGCACCCTTGTCAATGCGCACCATCTCCCTGTATGTCGCGATGTGGAACGGCAGATAGAAGAGAGGCAGAAGCCAGGGCCACACAGCCGGGAGGTAGCAGAAAAGAAAATTGACGATGCATGCTGCAATGCCGAGCCAGAGATATAGGCAGCGACCGTTCTTAGCGCCAATCTTCACGATGAGCGTGCGCTTGCCTGTGCGTCGGTCGTTGTCGATGTCGCGGTAGTTGTTTACGACGAGCAGCGTGTCTATAACCAGACCACAAGCCAACGACAAGCCGATGACAGTCAGCGGGATAGACAACAGAGGCGAGGCAGGGGCAACAAGCCAGTAGGTCATGCTCACAGGCACCAAGCCGAAGAACACGAGCACGAGCACATCGCCAAGACCCATGTAAGACAGAGAGATGGTGTAAAGAAAGCAAAACACCACGCACGCCAGACCCACAAGAATCATCTCCCATCCACCATACAGGATGAGTGGCAAGCCGACAACACAAGCAACGGCTGTCGTCAACAGCAAGGCGGAGCGCATGGCAGAAGCGGTGATCCACCCCTGTGAGCAAGCACGTTTAGGACCGAGACGCTGTTCGTCGTCGGTGCCTTTCATGAAATCGAAATAGTCGTTCACAAAGTTGGCATCAATCTGCATTATCAAGGCAAACAGCATGCACAACACCGCCGGCACCCATCTCACCTCCACACCATGCAAAGCCACAGCACAGGCAATGCCTATCATCACAGGCACGGCAGCACCAGTCAACGTCTTTGGACGCGCTGCAAGGAACCACGCCTTGGCCGAATTTACTCTCACGTTTGTATCATCCATAATTTTTATGTATCTTGACGTTTCTAATTAACCGTTTTGAATTATTCTTTTAATTAATGCTGAATGTTCTTGCAAAATTAACCATAATAGATTAATTTTGCAAATAAATAGCAACAACATTCCTTATGGACACACGAAATGTAAGTCTCGACATCATGGAGTTTGTCGAACAAAATATTTTGCCTAAATATGCGGCCTTCGACAAGGCTCACAACCTCTCTCATGCCAACAGCGTGATAAAACGCTCGCTGGAGTTGGCACGAAACATCGGAGCCGACATCAACATGGCGTATGTCATCGCCGCCTACCATGACCTCGGACTGGAGGGACCGCGTGCCATCCACCACCTGACGAGCGGCAAGATCTTGGCTGCCGACATGCGTCTGCGCCGCTGGTTCTCGCCCGAGCAGATAAAGATCATGCGCGAGGCTGTGGAGGACCACCGCGCCTCTGCCTCGCATGCTCCCCGCAGCATATACGGCAAGATTGTGGCAGAAGCCGACCGCGACCTACGTCCAGAGACGGTGTTCCGCCGCACGGTGCTCTATGGCTTGGCGCATTATCCGGAGAAATCGGAAGAGGAACAATGGAAGCGCTTCGTCGACCACATGGAAAACAAATACTCAGCCCACGGCTACATCAAGCTGTGGATCCAAAACTCTCCTAACCAGGAAGCGCTGCGCGTGATAAGAGAAATTATCGTTGACAAGACGCTGCTGAGAAAAGAGTTTGACAAGTATTTTGGGGAAGAAACAATAGAAAAAATATGAAACTTGACATCAACGCAAACAAGGAGGAGTTTCTCGAACTGCTCCGCTCAACAAAGCGCGATGGCGTGGAAGACGTTATCAGCGATCTTGAAAACCTTGGGTTCTTTGAGGCACCAGCCTCGGCAGGACACCATCTTAACGTGGAAGGAGGATTGGTGAAACATTCAATCAACACCTGCCGCGCTGCACTCGCTATATGGGAAGCAATGAAGCCTCTTGAGCCGGCCTTGGAGACAGAGGTGAAACGCGACAGCATAATTATTGCCAGTCTGCTGCACGACGTGTGCAAAAGCGACATCTACAGACGCTCTGTCAAGAAGCGCAAGAACGCTCTCGGACAATGGGAAGACTGTGAGGGCTACAAGATAACATATAAGGACTTTCCTATGGGACATGGCGAGAAATCGGTCATCCTGCTTCTGTGCAGCGGACTGGATCTCAGCGATGCAGAGATGCTCGCCATACGCTGGCACATGGGTGCCTTCGGTCTAAACATGAACAGCTATGAGGACGAACGCTGCTACGACACAGCACGCAAGCTCTACCCGCTCGTGTCTATAATACAAACCGCCGACGGACTGGCTGCAAGCATACTCGAACGCACATCTGAAGACCTTGAGGATATTTAAACAGCAAAAGGCTTAAGACAAAAATATCTTAAGAAAAAAGAAAAAGAGAAAAAGGAGAAGGAGAAGAAAAAGGAGAAAAAAAAGGAGAAAAAAAGCAACAGAAGAAAAAGAGAAAAGAGGAACAGAAGAAAAAGAAAGGTCCAAAGAAGAAAAGGAGAACAAGAGGGTTGAAAGAAGAAAACCTAAAACATGCAGAAGGTTTGTCGGAAGACTCTATTGTTACAAAAAAGACAGCAAAGATTTGGAACTTTAGCAATAAAGCAGTAACTTTGCACTATCAAAAAGGAACTGAAAGGAGAACAATACAGGGGATTGTGCCGATTTGATCGGGATACTCATCAATTTTAAAACAACAACCGAGAAAGTTTCTTTTGTCAATGGCGGGCCATATAAAATCCGTAAGGAACTAAGCTGAAAAGCCGGTGGATTACAAAGACGGAGAGCACTCAATTCTTATATTACTCGGAGTTTCATCACATCATCGGGCAATTCCCTCTTTCTTTTTCTCTTTCACACCTTTCTCCCCTTTCTCCCAATCCTTGCTTTCAATCTTTACCCCACACAGAAAAGGAGTAAGAGATTAACCATTGCATGGAAAGTAGCTATTGCATGGAGCTTATTCATTGCATGGAGCTTATTCATTGCATGGAGCTTAATCATTGCATGGTGCTTAATCATTGCATGGTGCTTAATCATTGCATGGTGCTTAACCATTGCATGGTGCTTAACCATTGCATGGAGCTTATTCGTTGCAAAAATTTATCCAATTATAAATCTCAGCATTTTTATAAAACACAGCATTATGTTTTCTGGAATAGTAGAAGAGATGGCAACCGTTGTAGCCATCGAGAAGAATCAAGAGAATATCGATTTCACACTAAGCTGCTCTTTCACCAACGAGCTGACCATCGATCAGAGCGTGGCGCATAACGGCGTGTGCCTGACCGTGGTCAAGAAGACAGCCGACACATACACCGTGACAGCAATGAAAGAAACGCTCGACCGCTCAAACCTCGGACTGCTGAAGGTGGGCGACAAGGTTAACGTGGAGCGCTCCATGATGATGAACGGCCGCCTCGACGGTCACATCGTTCAGGGACATGTCGACGGCACAGCTGTTTGCAAAGAGAAGAAAGACGCACAAGGTTCTACCTACTACACGTTCGAGTATGAGTTTGACAAGGAGATGGCAAGCCGCGGCTATTTCACCGTCGACAAAGGCTCGGTAACGGTGAACGGCGTGTCGCTGACGGTCTGCAACCCCACAGCCAACTCGTTCAGCGTGGCTATAATTCCTTACACTCACGACAACACCAACTTCTGTGACATAGAGGTGGGCTCGGTGGTGAACATCGAGTTTGACATCCTTGGCAAATATATAGCACGCCTGAACGCACTTACAAAATAAAAGAAAGGGAGTAAGAAAGAAGATGCACAAATATAAGACTTATATTTTTGATCTTGACGGCACCCTGCTGAGCACACTCGCCGACCTCGCAGCAAGCACCAACTATGCCTTGCGCACACACCACATGCCCGAGCGCTCTATCGATGAGGTGCGCCGCTTTGTGGGCAACGGCGTGAAGAAGCTCATGGAACGTGCCATACCCGATGGTTTGAACAACCCACTGTTTGAGGACACCTTCGCCACCTTCCGCCAACATTACATGCAGCATAACCTCGACACCACGCAACCCTACCCCGGCATCATGCAGCTGCTTGAGCAGTTGAAGGCTGAGGGCAAGAACATTGCCGTGGTGAGCAACAAGTTTTATGCCGCCACCCGCGAGCTCTGTCGTCATTTCTTTGGCGACCTGGTGCCTGTGGCCATTGGTGAACGCGAGGACATTCGCAAGAAGCCTGCTCCCGACACGGTGATTGAAGCCTTACGCGAGCTGGGCGTTGACAAGGAAGGTGCCGTCTACATTGGCGACAGCGACGTGGACATCATGACCGCCAAGAACAGCGGCATGCCTTGCGTGAGCGTGCTTTGGGGCTTCCGCGACAAGGAGTTTCTGCTTGAGCATGGGGCAACAACACTCATCTCTCAACCTGAGGACATGCCATAGGGAATTTTGAGTTTTGAATTTTGAGTTTTGAATTATTGCGGCTTTGCCGCAATTAGGAATTGTTCAATTTTGAATTGGAAAATCAAAAATGATAATTTAAAAATCAAAGCTCAAAATTCAAAAATCGATAATTCAAAAATCGATAACTCAAAAATCAAAAATCAAAAATCGACAACTCAAAATCGGCTGAAAGCCGATAATTCAAAAATCAAAACTCAAAATTCAAAAATCAATAATCGATAATTCAAAACTCAAAATTCAAAATTCAAAAATCGATAACTCAAAATCGGCTGAAAGCCGAAAATTCAAAACTCAAAAATCAAAATTCAAAATTCAAAATTATTGCGCCAGCAGGCGCAATAATTTTGAGTTACTCGTAACGTATAGCCTCGATGGGGTCAAGCTGTGCAGCCTTCTTGGCAGGATACCATCCGAAGAAGACGCCAGTGAAGGTACACACGGCGAAACTCATGATGATGCTCCACGGCTGAATGCTTATTGGCCAATGGGCAACGAGGTTCACGGTGTAGGATGCACCTACGCCAAGAAGCACACCAATGAGTCCACCTGTGACGCTAAGCAAGATTGCCTCGATAAGAAACTGGTTGAGGATGTCGACACCACGCGCACCAACACTCATGCGCAGACCAATCTCGCGAGTGCGCTCCGTGACGCTCACATACATGATGTTCATGATGCCTATGCCGCCCACAATGAGCGAGATGCCAGCCACACAGCCAAGCAAGATGGTCAGCATGTCGGTGGTCGAGTTCATCATGCTCGCCAACTCCTCCTGAGAACGTATGTTAAAGTCGTCAGAGTCGGCCTCGGTGGTATCAGTAGCGTCCTTGAGCTTATGCGTGCGTCGCAAGATCTTCGTTATCTCCTCCGTTGCCTGATCAGTCACACCCTCGGTTATTGCCGAGCAGGTGATGCCCCCAAGATATGTCTGGGCAAGGATGCGCTTCATGACCGTTGTGTAAGGAGCGAGGGCGAGGTCGTCCTGGTCCATGCCCATAGAGTTGTAGCCCTTCTTCTTGAGCACGCCCACCACACGGAACGGGATGCTGTTGAAGCGCACCACACGTCCCACGGGGTCAGAGCCGTCGGGGAAGAGGTTGTCTACGATGGTCTGACCGAGCACACACACCTTGGCGCTGGTTTTGATGTCGGCCTCGGTGAACATCTCGCCATCGCTCACAGAGAGCTGACGAATGTCGAGATAGTCGAGGTTAACACCATAGATGCTTGACGGCGTGTTGTTGTTACCGTAGATCCACTGTCCGCTGCTGTTGACCGTCGGACTGATGCCTTTGATATAATTACACTCGTCCTTAAGAGCCTGATAGTCGGTGAGCTTAAGAGTCTCCATTGATGAGGCATCTTGTCTCACGCCACCCGGTCCGCGGTCTGCCCCCGGACTGATCATGATCATGTTTGAGCCCATCTCGGCGATGTTGGCCTGTATGCTCTTCTTCGAGCCTTGAGCTATCGCCAACATCGTGATGACCGATGCCACGCCGATGATTATGCCGAGGGCGGTGAGGAACGACCGCATCTTGTTGGCAGCGATGGCGCGGAGGGCTATCTTGAATAAATTGCTGTAGTTCATAAAAAATTATGTAATGGTCACTTAACATCATCTATTCGTCCGAGTTTGGCGGCAACGCAGCCAGTCCGTCGGCAGCCGAGAGGATGTTATGGTTATACTCGTCGCTTATCACCTTGCCATCGCGCAGCATGATGTTGCGTGATGAGTAGTGAGCGATGTCGGGGTTATGTGTCACGAAGATAATGGTGCGTCCCTCGGCATGCAGCTTCTGGAAGAGCACCAAGATCTCAAACGAGGTGCGCGTGTCGAGGTTACCCGTAGCCTCATCGGCAAGGATGACGGCGGGGTTGTTGACAAGCGCACGCGCAATGGCGACACGCTGCATCTGACCACCCGACATCTGGTTTGACTTATGATACAATCGGCTACCCAGACCCACGGCCTTAAGAGCCTCCACGGCGCGGTCGAACCGCTCCTTGGCTCCCACAGCCGAGTTATACATCAGCGGCAGCTCCACATTCTCCACACTCGTGGTCTTAGGCAACAGGTTATAGTTTTGGAAGATAAACCCAATCTTTCTGTTGCGCAGCACCGCACGCTGGCTCTTCGACATGGTACGCACGGAGATGCCGTCGAGCAGATACTCGCCACTGCTCGGTGTGTCAAGGCAGCCGAGCTGGTTGAGCAGCGTCGACTTGCCTGACCCCGATTTTCCCATGATGGTCACGAACTCGCCCTCATAGATCTTGAACGACACGCCACGGAGGGCATGAACCGTCTCGTCACCGACGACAAACTCGCGCTTCACGTTCTGCAGTTCAATAACCGCTTTCTTGTTGTTATCCATACAGGTCATTCTCCTTTTGCCTTTATTTCTTCTTGTTCTTTCCCGGAGGGCCTGGCGCAAACGGGCTCTTCTCGCTGTTGCCGTCGGCGATGGCCTCATCGTCGGGCGAAGCCACGTTGATGCCTGTGATTACCTCTGCTCCGAGCTTCATGCTGCTGAGCAGCTCCGTGTTGGTGCCATCGGTCATGCCTATGATCACACGGTGAGCCACCAGACTGTTGCCCTCGATGGTCCACACCTTGTTCTTGCCGTTGCAGTCGACAATCTTACGCTTGCCAACGGTCTCCTTGGTAGGCGTGTAACGCAAAGCCTTTGAGGGCACACACGTCACGTTCTTGCGCTCGGCGGTGTAGATGGTAACGTTGGCTGTGAGACCCGGCTTCAGTTTGAGGTCAGCGTTGGGAGCGCTTATCACCACCTCATAAGTCACAACGTTGTTTGTTGTGGTGGCCTCTTGGCGCACCTGCTTTACCGTTCCCTCGAAGGTGTCGTCGGGATAGGCATCGACGGTGAACGTCACACGCTCACCCTCCTTCACATCGCCAATGTCGGCCTCATCCACATCTGCCACCACCTGCATCTCCTTAAGGTTCTGCGCAATGGTGAACAGCTCTGGCGTAGAGAAGCTTGCAGCCACTGTCTGACCCTCCTCCACCGACTTTGACAGCACCACACCGTCGATGGGCGATGTGATGGTAGCATAGCCGAGGTTTGTCTGTGCGCGCTGCACATCCTCCTTAGCTGTGGCCACCTGATCCTTTGCCTGCTTGTAGGTGAGCTGTGCGTTCTCATACTCATCGGCGCTCACCAAACCTTTTTTGTAGAGTGTGGCATAACGCTTGAAGTTGGCCGACTCATAGCTGAGCTTGCTCTGTGCGCTTGCCAGCGTCGCCTTCGAAGCGTTAAGCTGACTGACGAGGTTTGTCTTGTCGAGCTCCGCTATGACCTGTCCTTTCTTCACCACCGAGTTGTAGTCGACATACAGTTTGCTCACGATGCCGCTCACCTGTGTACCCACGGTCACCGATGTCACAGGCTCGATGGTTCCTGTTGCCGTGACGCTGGTCATGAGGTTGGCAGGAGCCACCTTTGCCGTGTCGAACGACACCTCTTCTTGCTTCTTGCCGCCCGACATCGCCCAGGCAACAACAGCCACTATCGCCACCACTCCAGCGGCGATATACACTTTGCTTATCTTTTTCATCTCTCTCTTATTTGTTTTTTATTTCAGTTCACCCGTCTTGTAGAAATTGAGCATGTTGAGGTTCAGAATTGCCAGATATTTGCTCTGCAGCTCGTTCTGCTGCGCCTTCAGGAGGTTATCCTTGCCCGTCATCAGTTCGACGATGTTCTTGAGACCCAGACGGAACTGCTCGCTCAGCAGGTCGTAGCTCACTTGTGCGCTCTGTGTCGACACCTGTGCCGCCTTAAACTTGTTCTGGTTCGTGACAGCCTGCAGCCAGTAGTTCTCCACGGTCGAGTAGAGCGTGGTCTGCTTGTCCTTCATGTCGAGCATGTAGCTCTCACGTTGCAGCATGGCCTTGTTGGCTGCCGTCTTTGACGAGCGGTTGTCGAAGAGCGGAATGCTAAGCGTCACGCCGCCACCCACGTTAAAGTTGGTCTTCATCTGCGACCCCCATGCGTCGTTGCTCATTGACGTGGTGTTGGTCGCCACGCCGAGGTTCAGACCGATGGTCGGCATGCGTTGCGCCTTGGCAATCTTCAGGCTCAGGTCGCTGCTCTCCACACCGAGCTGTGCCGCCTTGATCTCTGGACGGTGCTCTATGGTCGCCGTGTAGACATCGTTGAGCGCCGGCACCGCTTCGAGCGCCATGGCATCGGTCGCCTCTGGCACAGCCACGTCAAACTCGTCGTCGTTGGTGATCTGTAGCAGTTGCTTGAGCTGACGCTTATAGTTGCGAAGGTTGCTCTCAGCCTCCACAATGTTATACTCGTCCTGTGCGCGCTGCGAGGTGAGCTGTGCGAGGTCAGCCTTACTCATCTTTCCCACACCCACCATTGTCTTTCCGCGCTCCTCGTTGGCCTTGCTTGTCTCAAGGCTCGACTTGTTAACCTTTATGGCCTCGTTCGAATAGAGAATCTGCACATAGAGCTGCGCGATCTGCTCCAAAATGCTGTTTGCCGTCTGAGCCGAGTCGAGCACCGCCTGTTGCTCCGTGAGCTTGTTGAGCTTCACCTGGTTGGTGTTGCGTCCGCCGTTCCACACGGTCCAGTTGCCGCTCACCGAGTAGGAACCGTTATAATAGGTCTTGTCCACGCTCGACTGCACATATCCGTTGGCAACAGTCTGGCGTCCGCTTTCCGGCCACGGACGATAAGTGATGTTTTGAGAAGTAGAAAAATCAAGCGACGGAAGCAACGCCGCCTGACTCTGTTTCACGTCTTCAAGAGCTGTAAGCTGCTGCACCTTGGTTTTCTTCAACGATATGTTGTTGGCAAGGGCATAGTTAACGCAGTCGCCCAACGTCCATTGACGTGCCTCTGCCTGAGCAAACGAGGCGAGAAGGAGGGCTACAGCCACACATGATTTTGAGAATGTCTTCATCTTATTTTATTGATAAATTAGTTCTGTCGATTATTAATCTCATCTGGCTATTAGATGCAACAAGACGCATAAAAGTTTATCACCAGGGCCAAACATTAACACTTGTTTGTATTTTCCTCATTTTTTGTAACATTTTATCATAATTCAGCAACAATTAAACATTGCGACCCCAATATAAAACATACAAAAAGGGCGATATATGAAAAAATAAGATTACTTTTGCAAATTGAAAAGGAGATAAAAAGAAAGAGAACAAACAGAAAAAAGACGAACATGAAAAAGAACCTTATAAAGAAATGTGCGGTGGCGGTAGCAGCCTGTGCCGTGGTGGCAGCAGGTGTGGGCTACTACTACTTTTTCTCATCTATGTCTAAGGACGGCGAGACACATTATGTTTATGTAGACGACGACGACAACATCGACTCGGTCTACACCAAGCTGTCTGATGTCTCGGCAAGCCACTCGCTTGCTGCTTTCAAGCTCCTCACCAACGCCACAAGCTACGCCTCGCATGTGCGCACAGGACGTTACGCCATCGAGCCGTCAACAGGAGCCTTGCAGACGTTCCGCCACATGAGGAACGGGCAGCAGACGCCTGTTAACCTGACCGTGCCGTCCGTTCGCACGCTCGACAAGCTGGCCGCCGAACTGTCAAAGCGACTGATGGTTGACAGCGCCGACATTGCCAAAGCACTCACCAGCGAGGCCACATGCGAGAAATATGGCTACGACACAGCGACCATTGCCTGCATGTTCATACCAAACACCTACGACATCTACTGGAACACATCGGTGGAGCGCCTGCTCGACCGCATGCAGAAAGAGAGCAAACGCTTCTGGGAGGGCGACCGCACGGTGAAGGCGCAACAGATGAAGCTCACCCCCAACGAGGTGATAACACTGGCAAGCATCGTGGACGAGGAAACGGCGAACGACGAGGAGAAGCCTATGGTGGCAGGAATGTATTATAACCGTCTGATGCTCCGCAATGCCGAATATCCCGAAGGCATGCCGCTGCAAGCAGACCCCACAATCAAATATGCGTGGAAGCGTTTCGACCTTAAGCGCATATACAACAATCTGCTGCACATCAAGAGCCCCTACAACACCTACGTCAACCCTGGCTTACCCCCAGGCCCCATCCGCATTCCTTCGGTTGCCGGCATCGATGCCGTGCTTAACCATGTGAACCACGACTTCATCTACATGTGCGCAAAGGAAGACTTCAGTGGCACACACAACTTTGCCCGCTCTTATAAGGAGCATCTACAGAACGCAGCAAAATATAGCAAGGCGTTGAACGAAAGGGGAATAAAATAGAGATTTCATTATTTCCCTGTTTAGGCTCATATATTATTGTTGTGTGCTAATAATTTTATTTCGCGCTTTGCGCGTTTTGTTCAGAACATTAATGCCCGTTAATTGAACATTAATTAAACATTAATAAAAAACCGCGCGGTGCGCGTTTTAATGATAATTAATGGATAATTGATGGGCATTAATGTTTTAAAAACAAGCAAAGCAAAGCTTTGCGAGCATCACAGAAAAAATATTATTAAATCGTTTAATAGTTAAAATGTAGATGCAACAAAAAAGCTTCAACCTTTTCAGATTGAAGCTTTCTGCGGTGCGTACGAGACTCGAACTCGTGACCCCATGCGTGACAGGCATGTATTCTAACCAACTGAACTAACGCACCATTCAAATCGCGTCATTTCGTTTTAGCGAGTGCAAAGGTAGACATTTTTTAGTTACCCACCAAATTTTTCGATAACTTTTTTACAAAAAAAATTGCATAACCACCGCATTATGGTAGTCTTTGCCATCGAAAAGCCAGTCTTCAAGCACCATCTTGCTCTTAAAGCCAAGCGATGAGAACAGATTCAGAGACGGCATATTATCCTCACGCACAACGGCATAGAGTTGATGGAGATGAAGCGTACGAAGAGCATACTCCATAATTTGCCTTATCGCAGCTCTTGCGTAGCCTTTTTTCCGGTGTTCGCGACAAATGACGATGCTCACCTCTGCCCTTGCATGAGATGGACAGAAATTCACCACATCGGCAACGCCCACCAGTTGGGCTTCTTCGTTCTCCACAACCATGCGCACCTGCTTGTCGGCATAAATATCTGCCGAGGCGTTGGCAATGTAATCGTGCAAGATGTATCTCGAATAAGGCACGTTGTTCTCTCCCACATCCCACACGTCGCGGTCGTTCTCTATGCGGTAGAGAGCATCGAGGTCTTCGGGTTCCATTGCTCGGAGACGAATAACAGCCATGGCCGTTTCAACGTTAAAGCCTTTTTCAACGTTAAAGCCCTTTTCAACGTTAAAGCCTTTTTCAACGTTAAAGCCCTTTTCAACGTTAAAGCCCTTTTCAACGTTAAAGCCCTTTTCAGCGTTAAGGCCCTTTTCAGCGTTAAGGCTCATATCCTCTTGAAGGCTTATATCTTTTTTCTCATCCCTGTTCATCTCAGCACCTCCTCACATGTTATGATCGTGCCTGTTGTCTTGTCGAAAGTTCCAATGCCCACGTCCTTGTTGTCGTCGTTGGCAAAGATGTCGAAAATCTGTTCATAGCTATAAGAGCAGACATCATAGACCGCCACCACATCGCCCTTAGGCATCGGCATATCCACATGTCCACGGGGCAAGCTCTCCGCCGTGCCTTCATGGAACGTGGCATCGAGACCTTTCTTGCGCGCTATCTTGCGACAACGCTCAAGAGCATCGTTACAGCCAATGAAGACATAAGACGTTGTTGCCACCCTGTTACGGCTGAAAAAGCCCAGGCTCTTTCGCACACGTCCAATCAGCATCTTAAACAGAGCAGCCGTGGCCTTGACCAAGATGGCACCCTTGACGGGCACACTGAAGAGCAAGGACAAGTGGCCATAATGTTTTCGGAAGAAGATGAACATGGCATCGTAGAACACATGGACATAAGCAAACGACGACTTATGGGTGCTCTCACCCTTATAATGAAGAATGCGGACCGGCACATACCAGTTTTCATAGCCCCCCTTAAGTAGACGATACGACAAGTCTATGTCCTCGCCATACATAAAGAAATCTTCATCGAGCAGCCCTATCTTGTCGAGAGCCTCATGACGCACCATGCAGAAAGCCCCACTGATGACCTCTATGCGCTCGGCGCTGCTCCACGGCAGGTAACCCATATAATAATGGCCGAAGCGACGGCTCTTAGGGAAGCGGGCACACAGACCGCTCATCTTGTAGAAGGCGGTTAGCGGTGTTGGGAAGCCGCGGCGCGACTCCATAGCAGGTGTGCCGTCTACCTTGAGCATACACACCCCTACCCCTCCTGCCTTAGGATGGGCATCCATGAACGCCACGACCTCGTCGAGAGCGTTCTCGCCAACGATGGTGTCGGGGTTGAGCAACAGCACATAGTCGCCCGAACATTGTCGTATGGCAATGTTGTTGGCGCGTGCAAAACCGAGATTGTGGTTACTGCTTATAATGTTGACTGAAGGAAAGCGGTCGGTGAGATAGTCGACCGATCCGTCGCGTGAGTGATTGTCAACAACAAACACCTCCGTAGCAATGTTTTTTGTCGCCTTAAAGACCGACAACAGACATTGCTCGAGATAAAACTTAACGTTGTAGTTGACAATAATTACAGAGAGTTTCAATGGAAAAGCGTGTTAAAGTGCTGACTTGCCTTCATTGTTGTCGCCAAGCTCGCCGGCTGCATCGCCAAGCCCCTCTTCATCTCCACCCATGCCAACCTCTGCCTCACAGCGCGACATTGACGGGAACACGAAGAAGATGCACAGCGCCAGGATAATGGCCAGATAGCCAAAGGCGACATTCATGAAAAGATAATAAAGCAGGGTGTTGACAACCATGGGCACCGTGAGCATGGCCAGACGCAGAGAACCAAGACAGAGCAAGGCCTGGGGTGTGCGCAGACGCTTAGCCACAGCACGCAGCTTAAAGAGTTTCAAGGCCAGAGGAATGAAGGCGATGGTAAGGATCTCCATCGCCACCGCTGCCACAAACTCGAAGTTGACCTGTTGACCTCGGAGCACGCCACAGGGCAGAAGGTCGGTCTCAAAGAGCACGACAGCCAACGCCACTATGGTGAGAGGCACAACGGCACTTATGAAAAGGATGTGTTGTGTACGTTTCATTTGTCATTTTTCATTTCTGTTCGGTTGATGATGGCACGTCCAAGCGTCACCTCATCAGTATACTCCAGCTCATCGCCCACGGAGATGCCACGCGCGATGACGCTTATCCTCACATCATAAGGTGCGAGCTTACGCGATATGAAGAAATTGGTGGTGTCGCCCTCCATCGTCGGACTGAGCGCCAGGATGACCTCCTCCACCTCGCCGCTGGCCACACGCTCCACGAGCGAGTCGATGGCAAGGTCTGAAGGTCCCACGCCGTCCATTGGTGAGATTACGCCACCGAGCACATGGTAGAGGCCGCCATACTGCTGCGTGTTCTCCACCGCCATCACGTCGCGAATGTTCTCCACCACACATATCGTGCGAGTGTCACGTTTGGGGTTGGCGCAGATGGGACAGATGTCGGTGTCGCTGATGTTGTGACACACACGACAATAGCGCACCTCATGCCGCATCTTGCTTATCGCTCCAGCAAACGCGTCGACGCTGTCGGTGCTCTGCCTCAACAAGAAGAGTGCCAGGCGCAGGGCTGTCTTACGTCCCACGCCAGGCAACTTTGACAATTCGCCCACAGCATCGTCGAGAAGCTGTGAGGGATAGTTTTGTTCTATCATCAGTGGCCGTTAGTCGTTGAACAGATAAACGCCGATACCCACCTTGAAGCCAACGGTCGAATAGTCGCTGTGGCTCTTGAACGACTGGTCATAGTAGATGGCAGGTTCAAGGGTCACGGTGCGGCTGAGGAAGTAAGCATAGCCCACCTCGAAGCCAGGCATCACATCGGTGTAACCCTTGGCGTGAGCCACCTTGCAGTTCATGCCGAGATAGATGCCGTTCTGCTCAATGTAGTAGCGGCCGCCAACACCAAACGAGTAGGTGTCGCTGATATCCTTTGAGCCATAGTGGTTGTAAGCCAGCGAGCCGTAAACGAGCCAGTCGTCGGCCACCATGTAACCCATCTGACCCGAAGCACCCATGTTAAACTTTGTGTTGCCGCTGTAGCTCATGTTGAGACCAGTGAGCGAACCGTTCATATAAATTTTTCCTTGCTCAAACTGTGCGTTTGCGGCTACCGACACCATCAGCGCGGCAACCAATGCGTAAAGTTTCTTCATCATACTTATCTTTCTTGTTTAAAATAATCTTGTTTTAAAAAAAGTGTAAACATCAATGAGGCGGCATGTCACCAGTGCATGTCGCCTCACCTTATTATATATAACGCCCAAAAGGGCAGAAAATTATATTTTAGCTTATTATTCTGTTTTTTTTCACACAGTGGCGTGCTTCTTCCACCAAACAAACCATATTATAGCCACGGCAAAGACAGCGAGACCAAGACCATAGCCGACCCATCCTTGCAGACCGAACGCCTGGTTTGACACGAAGATAAACGTTGAGCACACGGTGGTCATGAACAGGGCGGGGATGAGCGTCATGACATAACGTTTCTTCTGCTCCACAAGATAGACGGTGAGCGCCCACAGGGTGAACACGCTGAGCGTCTGGTTCGCCCAACCAAAATATTGCCAGATAACATTGAAGCCGTCAGGGTTCTCCATCTGCCACACAAGCAAGAGCACGGCAGCAACGAACATCGGAACGCAGACATAGAGACGGCGGCGTATGGCACGCTGGTCTATGCCCAACGCCTCGGCAACGATAAGACGGGCGCTACGGAAGGCGGTATCGCCACTGGTGATAGGTGCTGCCACAACACCGAGAAGTGCCAACAAGCCACCAAACATGCCGAGCCATCCTGAACACACATGCTCAACAACCTCGGGCGCGGAGAAGAACTGGATGAGCGACTTGCCGCCATCGGCTTGAGCTATGAACTGGTCGGCCACAGCAGCAGGCACGACCTCGCGCCAACCGCCATAATAGAAGAAATACATCGACACGGTAGCCCATATGAGAGCCACGATGCCCTCAGTTATCATGGCACCGTAGAAGATGGGGCGACCATAGCGCTCACTCTTCATGCAGCGGGCCATGAGCGGACTCTGTGTGGCGTGGAAGCCGCTGATAGCTCCACAGGCAATGGTGAGGAAGAGACATGGAAAGAGCGGATTCTTCGACATATAACTCTCTGTGCCCAGCCATGCTGGATTGCTGTTGAGATTGCTCTTGCTCAAGTCGCTCCACAGCTCGGGCAGCTGCGGCAGCTTCACAAACAGGCCTATCATCAGAGCCACAGCCATGAACAGCAGTGAGAAGGCAAAGAGCGGATATACCTTACCTATAATCTTGTCGATGGGGAGCATGGTGGCAATGATGTAATAGATAAAAATGATAACTATCCACATCATCACGGAACCGCCGATGCCGTGGAGAATGATTGCCGGACTGTACACAAAGACCACGCCCACCATCATGAGCAGCAACACGGTGAACACAAGGTTCACTTTCTTTGTGCGATTGCCAAGATACTTGCCCACAAGTTCGGGCAGACCCACACCTCCATTTCTAACAGAGAGCATACCACTCATATAGTCGTGCATGGCTCCTGCAAAGATGCAGCCAAGCACGATCCACAGATAAGCCACAGGACCATACCATGCACCCATGATGGCGCCGAAGATGGGGCCTGTGCCAGCGATGTTAAGAAACTGAATCATAAATATTTTCCAGCCTGGCAACACCACATAGTCGATGCCGTCGGCTTTTGACACAGCGGGCGTGGGGCGGTCATCGGGGCCGAACACTCGTTCTACAAACTTTCCGTAGACCAGATAGCCTACGATCAATGCTAACAAGCTGAGAGTGAAAGATATCATTTTATTAAATTTATTGTTGTTTCGTTTTTAATTATCGTCACCACCCACGTTTTTATAACGTTTTCTCACAAGAAACAACTCGTAGGTTTCAAATTGACATGCAAAATTACAAAATATATCTGAGACGCAACAACAATACGCAAGTTATTTATGCTGATGAAAATGTTTACGCGCCTTTATCATCACTTTTTTCCCATGCGGCTTTGTTATTTCTTTTATTTATGACAAAAAAGAAAAGGTTTCATATTTTTTTCATTAATTTTGCACGATATGAAAGAAAAGAAAACGACATGGCACACGTTAACGGTGCTTGCAATGTGGAGCATTATCGTTTGCTCACTGTTCTCAGTCACAGCCAAGGCACAGACAGCAACGTTTAGTGGGCCTCAACCCAAGCATGAGGTGAGAGCGGTATGGCTCACCACGATCGGCGGACTTGACTGGCCCCACAGCTACGCCCAGTCGGCACGGTCCATAGAGAAGCAGAAGCAAGAGATGCGCCACATCCTCGACCGCTTGCAGCAAGCAGGCATCAACACCGTACTGTTGCAGACACGCATACGCGCCACCACCATCTATCCCTCGCAGCTGGAGCCATGGGACGGATGTCTGTCGGGATGTCCGGGCAAGAGTCCGGGATATGACGCGCTCAAGTTTGCCATCGACGAGTGTCACCATCGTGGCTTGGAGCTACACGCATGGGTGGTCGCCATACCCGTGGGCAAATGGGACGGGTTAGGATGCCGCACGTTGCGCCGACGCTACCCCAAGCTTATCAAGAAGATTGGAGCCGACGGCTTCATGGATCCTGAGAAGCAAGGCACAGCCGATTATATTGCTCGTCTGTGTGACGAGATAACCCGTCGTTACGACATCGACGGCATACACCTCGACTACATTCGTTACCCCGAGACATGGAACATAAAGGTGAGCCGCGAACAGGGACGCCGCTTCATCACCAACATCGTGCGCAAGGTGTCGATGAAGGTTAAGGCCCTGAAGCCATGGGTAAAGATGAGCTGCTCACCCATAGGCAAGGCCGACGACCTGTCACGCTATTGCAGCAACGGCTGGAACGCCTACACCAGGGTGTGCCAGGATGCACAGGGATGGCTGCGCGATGGACTGATGGACGAGCTGTTCCCCATGATGTATTTTCGCGACAACCATTTCTACCCCTTCGCCATCGACTGGGCAGAGCAGAGCCACGGCCGCATCATAGCACCGGGCCTCGGCATCTATTTCATGTCGCCACGCGAGAAAAACTGGCCCCTCATCGACATTACACGCGAGATGGAAGTGCTGCGCTCCTACGGCATGGGACATGCCTTCTTCCGCTCCAAGTTTTTCACCGACAACACCAAGGGCATCTACAGTTTCGCATCGCGCTTTGACCGCACGCCAGCCCTCATCCCACCGATGACATGGGAGCGGGCAAAGACACCCACCACCCCATCGGCGCTCACCATAACAACCGAAGAAGCAAAAGGAAAAGACGGGCTTACCACAAGCGTGCTGTCATGGACACCTGCCGACCGCGACACGGTGATGACACGCTACAACGTCTACTCGTCACGCTCCTACCCCGTCAACACGGAAAAGGCAGAGAACCTCATCGCCACACGTCTGCAACGTTGGCAACTTGCCATCCCCACAGACCCTTCACGCCATTATGCCGTAACAGCAACCGACCGTTACGGCAACGAGAGCGCACCCTTGCAGCAGGAAGGCATAGAACCAACAGGCTATGACCTGGCTGGTTACGATGCTACCGCTTCAATGGATAAAGCAGCAGCGGATTATGGAGCAGCAGCAGGTTATGGAGCAGCAGCAGGTTATGGAGCAGCAGCGGGCTATGGAGCGGCAGCTCTCGCCACCAACCCCTTGCTCCCATGCGACAACACCTTCATAACGGTGCCGCCCAAAGGTTCCACCCTCGATGCTCAGTTTATAACCATCGAAAACATCTACGGCCGCATTGTGGCAACACGCCCATACAATGGAACAAAGATAAACGTTAAAGACCTTCCCGATGGTGTCTACATCGTGCGCTCACTGGGAAGAAAAGGAGTGACGCATAGGCTGGGATGGAGTTTTAAGCGCTTCGCGCAGTTTTGAATTTTGAATTTTGAGTTTTGAATTATCGGCTTTCAGCCGATTTTGAATTAAAGAATTTTGATTTGCCTAATTCAAAACTGAACAATTCCTAATTGCGGCAAAGCCGCAACAATTCAAAATTCAAAACTCAAAATTCAAAATTGCGGCAGCCGCCGCAATAATTCAAAATTCAAAACTCAAAACTCAAAATTGCGGCAAAGCCGCAATAATTCAAAACTCAAAATTCAAAATTCAAAAATCGGGATTATTTCACATAAACCTTTCCGTTGTGGATATACATGCCCTTCTGAGGACCGTTGATGCGGCGACCCTGAAGGTCATAATAGGCATTGTCGGCAACCTTGTTGGTCTTGACGCTGTTGATGCCAGTAGAGACATCGAAGCGCACAGCCACATCGTCATAAGCAAAGTAGGCGGGCTGAGAGAAGCCATGGCCGTTGTCGCTTGAGCCTTTCACGTTGAACGTCACCTTTGTGACCTTGCCAAGACCCGAGAGATCAAACTTTGTCCAGTCGGTAACAATGTTCTCAGGACCGTTGCAGAGGTGGATCTTTGCCTCGCCCGTCTTCTCGTCACCATTGTAGCCTGTTGCCACGATAGCCACCCAGTCGTCGGGACCAATCTTTGCGGTAAGGCCATTGCCGTTCATATAGCAGTTGAGCGCATAGCAGATGTTGTTGACATACATGTGGTCGATCACCCTTGCTGTGCCGTCGGCAAATTTTAATGCAGGAAGAGAAGCCTCGGTAAGACCGAAACCTGAGTTGTCGGCATAGCCAAAATGAACAGCAAAGTTGTCAGAACCGTTGTGTCCGCCACCTGTGCGCACAAGTTCCAGGTCATCGCTCTTCTTGAAAACGGTAAGCTGCGAATTGAAGCCACCATTGCTTTCAATGTCGGCAGAAGCATAATTAGAAATGGCGTGACCACCGCTCCAATAGCACCATGTGCCATAACCCTCAGAGAGTGTGTTTGAGAGCCATGTGTTGTTTTCGTCGGTCCACTTGTAAGCCTCTTCTTCAGAGCTGACACCAGCGCCTGAGCCATAAAGCAATTTACCGCCATACTGAGGTTCGTCAATCAGCGATGACCAACTTTTTTCGCCGCCGAACGTAGGGTTGTCACCTTTAAAGTCGGCATCCTCAAATGTCAGTGTGCGGATGGTGTAACCAGCCTCATCCTGTGCGTTGGCACACAGTGCTGCGAGGCACAATGCTGCAAGAGTAAAGAATTTTCTCATAAAAAAATTTTAATGTTTTAATGTAATACGTTTTCTTGTCTAAAAAACCGATAACAATATTTTCTATTTTATCATTATCTTCTTTCCGTTGCTTATGTAGATGCCGCGCGTGGGTTTCACCACCCTACGGCCCGTGAGGTCATAATAGCGCACATCGTCCTTGCCGTCAGCACGCACGGAAGCGACACCCGTGGGACGCTGCTTTACAGGAATGATTATCGGGTCATCGTCATAGCCCGGCACAAGGTGCAGGTCAACGAAGCCAGCAACCTCTGTTGAGGTCTCACCCAGCCAGCCACAATATTGGAAGATGCCAGTCACCACCTTAATGTAGTTGATCTCCGTGAGATCCACATGGTTGCCTTGTTCATCAACAGCCCAGTCGATGTCGAACGTCGAATATTGGTCTTTGTTCAGCGAGGCGTCGGCATAGCCATAGGCATCCTTGGCATAGCGGTAGAGCACCCAATAGGAGCCTTTACCCGACTGGTCGATGGCGTTGTTGGGCAGCTTGCCACCCTTGAACGTGAGCGTCTCACCCTCCTCCCACAGCGGCCAGTAGGTCTGCTTATGAAACGAGTTTTTCATGTGATAGCCTGTCGAGTCGCGCTTCGTGCCATCCTTCGCTGTCCATGTTGCCTCCCACTTGATGTAGTTGTCGAAGGTGGAGAACGGCTGCTTATGGTCACCGCTCTCTGCCGTAGGTTTGTGGTAGGTTATGGAGAAGTCGTGAATCTCAGAGGTGTAATATTCGGAACCCGCCAACTCATACCACTTGCATGTGTTCACGTCATCGCCCACGCCCACATACACAATGCCCGGTTCGAAGCTGCCGCCAATGGTCTCGCTGCCATAGACAGGGTCGGCGTTAGAATAGAACCCGTTGCCGAGGATGCGGAAGTCGGACCCTTTCTTGTTCTGCACGGGGTGGTCAAACTTAACGGTGATGCAGCCGCCGTAGGTTCCGAGGTGAATCAGCTCCTCGTCAGCCAAGCTCTCCGTAGCCGCCTCACACACCTCCTCGTGTGTTGTCTCGGCTGTGGCTTCAGGGAGCGTGTTGACAAACTGTCCCGGGGCGGGATGCAGCTCTACGACGGTGACCTGCTGTGTCTGTGCCGACACGCCCATCGCCGTGGCTAAAAACATTGATGTAAGAACGTTTTTTATCATAACTTTTTTGTTTTCTTCCTTTTCTTTATTTCCCATACACAGGCAGAGCCAAGATGTGCGCGGGGTTGATATAGACCTTCTGCGGCTTGAACAGCTGTTCACCCTTCATGGTGTAGCCATAGAGATAGCCGGCAGAGGCATAGCTTCCTGCATCGGTGAAATAGATGTTATGTGTGTAAGGCGAGATGTAGATCTCGTATGGCGATGTCAGCTCGTTCAGCTTCTTTGTCACAACATCGTTGGCCACACCCTCCTTAACCTCCATCGTTGCTGGGTTGATGGTTCGCTGATAATACTTATACTCGTTGGTGTAATAAGAATATTCCGATCCCACCACATAGAACAGCTTGCCATCAGTGGTGTTGTAGGTGCAGGGGAAATCGAGCACGTTGAAGGTGTTGGTCTCGCAATCGAAGATCAGCATGCGTGGCTTCACGTCATAATAGTCGCCACACGAGTTGATGCACAGATACCTGCCCGCCTGCGATATCTCACCATAGAGGTTTATGCAGCCCGTGTCGATGTTACGGATGAGCGTCATCGTCTCGCTGTCAACGAGCGACACGGTGGTCTCATGGTCGTGGGTGGTCTCGCTGAACGAGTAGCCGCCCGTGTTGGCTATATAGAGCACCCCTTTGTAGAGACGTATGCCTTCAGGCTCCCACCCCACCTCACAGGTGGCCACCACATCCTTGGTCTTGAGGTCTATCTTTGCCACATAGCCACGGGTGAAAGTCTGCGAGCCACACTTGTGGGCGTAAGACGTGACATAAAGATATCTCCCGTCACTACACATGCGGCGGTTGTTGGGCACGTTCTCCGTTGCTCCGCAAGCCGTGCCGTCGGGGTGGATATACTGTATGATGTTGGACCAGTTGACGGTGATGGCTATCAGCGTGTCGTTAACATGCAAGATGTCGTTTGGCGTGTCGCCAATCTTTGAGCCGTTCACCTTGCGGAACCATTTGTTGGTCATCACACCCGTTGTGCCGTCATAGAATGACAGCTGTCCGTTGTCCGACTGCCAGTTGCCCTCATTACAGACAATGAGGTTCTCGCCAAGCAATGTTGGCTTCGTCTCTCCTCCAGGCTTGTCAGGCTCTCCTCCAGGTGAAGGGCTTGGGTCGTCGCTGCCACATGAGGCGAGCAGCGCCACCATAATAATATATAAGAGCTTTTTTATCATATCGTTATCTCTGCTTTTATTGTTTGCTGTCTCCGCTTTGAAAAACATTATCTCTGCTTTGAAATCTGTTTTCTCCGCTTTAAGAATTTGTTATCCCTTCTTGGTTTTTCTCTCCTCTGTTTTTTGAGGGTTTTCTACATTTTATATTTAAACGTCACCGCAAAGCGTCTGCCGGGCATGGGCCATCGCTGAATCATCTCATATCTCACGTCGAAGAGGTCTTGACACTCGGCCTCAACGGTGTAATGGCGAAGAAAGTTGTAACCCACCTTCACGTCGGTACAGTTGTATGCCTTCAGCGGGTCATCGATGGCGTTCTCTGCCGTCCAGTAGCGCTTGTCCACAAACATGTGGCTCAACGAAGCTGTCCAGCCCTTGTAGAGGAACGAATAGACGGCGGTGAAGGACCATTTCGGACTATAGGCAATGTAGTCGTTATAAGCATCCTCCTTCGGGTTCGTCCTGTTGCGGTCGTCTTGGAACGTGCCTGTAAGCAGGAGCGAGTGGGCCTTATAGTGGGCGTTCATCGTCACGTCCACACCCATGCAGCGCGTGTAGCCATAGTTGAGCATGGTCCATTGGTACGACCCTTTCAGCGGCAGACACACTATGCGGTCCTCCACATGGTTATAATAGAAGTCGGCTTGCAGGTCGAGACAGTTGGTCTTGTAGACCACGCCCACATCAAACTGCTTCGTATACTCTGGCTTCAGGTTACGGTTTCCCACCAACGTGTAGTAGAGGTCGTTAAGCGTCGGTGCGCGAAACACGCTCTTATAGAACGTGCGCAGCGTCCAGGGACCAGTAGTGTAAGAAGCCAAGGCGTTCCATGTGATCTTGCTCAGGGGCTTCGTCGTGCCGTAGGTGTGGTCGCTGACGTGGGTGTAGAGGCCGCTGAGGTTGACGTTCAGTCCGTTATGACTGTAAAACGCCGACAGCGATGTCTTGCTGTCCATGCGGTAGACATAATGAAAATTCTTCACGTCGGTTGTCAGATCCGACCATCTGAGGTCTGTCGATGCCGACAGCCCGAAGCGTCCCAGGCGCAAAGAGGCCGCCGCCGCACCATAAACGTCTTGTTGGTGATACCTGTTGTTGCTGTGCACCGATATGTTTTCAGGATAATCGGAGCGATAGTGGAGGTAGTCGTTGGCATATTTCACGATGCCTCTCAAGCCGAGACGTCCAAACTCTTCGCGGTAGGTGAGCTGCGAGAAGAAGTTGCGGTCCCACTCACGTCCCACATCGGTGTAGGTGTCAGACAGGCGTCGCACTATTCCGCCCGGCAGTCCGCGCACAGAGTTGAAATAATAGGTATGCCACTGCAAGCCCTTCCAGAAGGCGCAGCCTTCGATGCGAAACATCGTTATGTCCGAGTTGCGCCGCGTGCCTGTCGTGTCCTCATATTGCGTGTGGTAGGAGAAGGGATAGTTGCCCTTGGTGCGTGTGTAGGCGGCGTCAATAAAGCCCCAATCCTTGTAGCTGCATGTCGCCGCCACCTTGTGCGTGCCGAACGACCCGTTCTGGTAGGAGGCGGTGAGCGATGTAGAGTCGGGCCTGTGCGTGCGCAGATACACCGTCGATGCCGAAGCATATTCGGTGGCCGTCATGAGCATCTCCGTCTTGTTGGCGTTGAAGAGCGACACGCTCTCCAGGGTTGTCAACGAATACTTGCCGAGATCCACGGTGCCGTTCTGCGCATTGGTTATGCGCACGCCATCGAGGTAGACACCCACATGCTGCGAGCCGAGCGACCTGACGTTTATGGTCTTCTGACCGCCCAGTCCGCCATAGTCTTTTATCTGCACACCAGCAAGATATTTCAAAGCGTCAGCCACCGAGCTTGACGGCAGCGCTTCTATCTGTGCCCGTGAGATGACCTGTTGCGGCGTGGTCTCACGCTTGCCCTTCACCACCACCTCTTTGATGTGGTAGGTAGAGTCGGCATGCTGTCGCATGATCTGTGCATTGGCCGTCACGGCACATACAAGCAGGTTGATGACAAGGCACGTCATCAGGCAGATTCTTTTCAATAATGTCATGTCTTATGATTTCTGTGTCCGTAATCCCGCAGACACCATGGTTGTCGTTACAGCAGTGGCAGGTCTTCTGACTTCGTCCTTAAGATAACACGGTCTTCCCAGACATTCAGCAAGACCTGTCCGAAACGGTCTTGCGTCCAGTGACACTGTCGGTTATCCTCATACAAAGGACACACAGCTACGGGTATAGTTGCAGACTCTCACTGCATTCCCATCTTAGCTCCTCCGCACCACAACGATGCGTGGAGAACCAAATGCTTTTGCAAAGATACACAGAATAAAGCATTCTGGCAAGATTTTCTTGCCGAATTACAGATTTATTTGTAATTTCGCGAGAGATAAATAAAAAAAGGAAACAATATGAACGAAACTCTTAACGTGCTTGAGACACGCCGCAGCGTGAGGGCGTTTGACCCGTCACGCATGCCTACAGACCAACTTATAAGTGAGGTGGTGAAAGCTGGCGAGTATGCGCCAACAGGCAGAGGAATGCAGTCGCCACGCATCGTGGTGATAACCAACAAGGCTGTGCGCGACCGTCTGTCACAGCTTAACGCCGAGGTCATGGGCGTAACATCTGACCCCTTCTACGGCGCACCCGTGATCTTGCTCGTGCTTGCCGACCGCAGCCGTCCCACATATCTCTATGACGGCAGCCTCGTGATGGGCAACCTCATGAACGCCGCTCATGCCGTGGGACTGGGCAGCTGCTGGATACACCGCGCACGCGAGGTGTTCGCTTCGGAAGAGGGCAAGCAGCTCCTCGCACAATGGGGCATCACAGGCGATTATGAAGGCATTGGCCATGTGGCGCTCGGCTATGCGCTTAACGAGCCTGCACAGGCAAAGCCGCGAAAAGACGATTACACCGTGTGGGTGAGATAAAACATCATAAAAACGATCTATTCTCCTAAACTTTCTATTTTCCTAACAAAACAACAAGACCGTTATGACAAACAAGCTCAAACACGCAGTGGCCACGCTGGCTCTTGCTCTCTCTGCCGTGGCTGACGCTCAGGCTGGCGAGTGGATACGCATAAACCAGCTGGGCTACCTGCCGAAAGCCACGAAGGTGGCTGTGATGATGTGTGAGGACACGCCCGAGGTGAAGACGTTCGAGATAAGAGATGCTTTCACCGACAAGGTGGTGCTCTCTTCTGACAACGTCAGAGCCACGGGACCGCTCGGCAACATGAAGGCCACGTTCCGTCTATGCTTCAGCACGCTCGACCAGCAAGGCACCTATTATATTAAGGTAGGCAACTGCCGCTCCGACGTGTTCCCGATAAACGGACAGGTCTATCACGGCACCGCCGACTTCACCTTGCGCTACATGCGACAGCAACGTTGCGGATGGAACCCATACATAAAAGACTTTTGTCACCAGAAGGACGGCATAATAAGGAACCACCCCACAAAGGAAGGACAGCACCTCGACGTGAGGGGAGGATGGCACGACGCCGCCGACCTGCTGCAATATACCACCACATCGGCAAACGCCATCTACCAGATGATGTTTGCCTACATGCAGAACCCCTCAGCCTTTGCTGACCAGTATAAGGCTGACGGTACACCGGGCTGCAACGGCATTCCTGACATCGTGGACGAGATCTACTGGGGACTGCAATGGCTCGACCGCATGAACCCGGAGAGGGGTGAGCTGTATAACCAGATTGCTGACGACCGTGACCATGTGGCCATGAAGCTGCCCAACTATGACCCTGCCGACTATGGATGGGGGAAGAACGCTGACCGACCGGTCTATTTTGTTGACGGCAAGCCTCAACAACGCGGCAAATATATGAACGCCACGATGGGAGCAGCAAGCACAGCGGGCAAGTTTGCGAGCGACTTCGCGCTCGGCTCACAAATTCTCAAGCCCTTCTACCCCGAGTTTGCAGCAAAAATCGGGGCCAAGGCGAAGGATGCCTATCAGGTGGGCGTGGACAAGCCGGGCAACGCACAGACGGTGTCGGTGGTGTCGCCTTACATCTATGAGGAGGACAACTGGGTGGACGACATGGAGCTGGGGGCCATGGAACTGTATCGCCAGACCGGCGACAAGAGCTATCTCTCACAGGCTGTAGAGTATGGTCGACGGGAGCCGTTCACACCATGGATGGGTGCCGACAGCGCACGCCATTATCAATGGTATCCGTTCATGAACATGGGCCACTATCAGGTGGCCAAGCTCACCGACAACAAGCGCCTGAAGGACGAGTTTGTGCGTAACCTGCGCACAGGCATAGAACGCACATACGAGCGCGGACGTAACCACCCGTTCCTCTGGGGCGTGCCGGGCGTATGGTGCTCAAACAACCTGACGACAGCCATGCTCACACAGTGTATCCTCTACAGACAGCTCACGGGCGACCGCACATACGAGGAGATGGAAGGCGCGTTGCGCGACTGGCTCCTCGGCTGCAACCCGTGGGGCACAAGCATGATCGTGGAGCTGCCTATGGGCGGCACCTACCCCACCCAACCCCACTCGGGTTATGTGTACCTGAACAAAGGCACGACGACCGGCGGTCTGGTCGACGGACCGGTCTACGCAACAATCTTCGGTTCGCTACGGGGCGTGAGCCTGACAACAGGAGCACGGGCAGCAGAGGCACACAACTATGAGCTGTTCCAGCCTGGCGACGTGGTGTTCCATGACAACATGAGCGACTACAGCACCAACGAGCCGACCATGGACGGCACGGCGGCGCTCACCTTCCCGTTCTCTACATACGAGGCTGAGGGACGGGAGCAGACGGGCTTGGCTGAAGACAAGAACGTGTATGAACAGGAGGGTGGAATAATAAAGAGTGACCCTTCAAAGAAGAACATATCGCTGGTGTTCACAGCCGACGAGTGGGCCGACGGTGCCGACGACATCATTGCCACGCTGAAGAAGAACGACATCAAGGGTGCCTTCTTCTTCACAGGACGTTTCTTTGAGCTGCATGCCGACGTGGTGCGTCGTCTTGTGGCTGACGGCCATTATGTTGGCAGTCACAGCTATGGACATCTGCTCTATGCCCCATGGAACAACCGCGACTCGCTGCTCGTCACCAAGCAACAGTTTGTTGACGACATGATGAAGAGCTACGCCACGCTGGCTCAGTTTGGCATTACCAAGGACAAAGCGCCGTTCTTCATACCGCCTTATGAGTATTACAACTCTACAGTGTGCTCATGGGCGAAGCAGATGGGACTGCAAATCATCAATTTCACACCGGGCACAGGCACGAACGCCGACTACACCACTCCCGACATGAAAAACTATCGCTCAAGCGACACCATCATGAAGCGCCTCATGGCTTATGAGCATGACCACTCTCTCAACGGCCACCTGCTCATGGTCCATTTCGGCACGTCGCCACAACGCACCGACAAGTTCTATAAGCGTCTGCCGCAGATGATCAAGACTCTGAAGCACAAGGGATATAAGTTCGTGCCTTTGAAAGAAAATCTTCTGGAAATGAAGAATAAAGAGTGAAAACGTATCCAGGGCAGACGCATCAAAATTATTCGGATAAAAACTGCAACATTTCAAATTGTAAGACATTGATTATTAATGTATTAGACTTGCTTATATTAGATATTTTTCGTATCTTTATAGTCTAAAAGATTAACAAATTGAAGTACGAAAATGAGCATAATTAAGTTATCTAAACAGATGGTG
>ERZ791573.99-NODE-99-length-59286-cov-19.336175_pt1 | contig 59286 bp, 40 predicted proteins | sample MGYA00509971_ERZ791573 | MGnify/ENA primary metagenome ERZ791573 (study PRJEB30046, sample SAMN00791921) | human gut metagenome | study: EMG produced TPA metagenomics assembly of the A metagenome-wide association study of gut microbiota in type 2...
GAAAAATATCTAATATAAGCAAGTCTAATACATTAATAATCAATGTCTTACAATTGAAAATGTTGCAGTTTTTATCCGAATAATTTTGGTGCGTCTGCCCTGACCTCGGTCGGAGTACACATGTACCTCGGTCGGGGTACACATGTACCTCGGTCGGAGTACGATAACCTAACGGTTCTTTTCGCACAACTTTCAGCTTCCTTTCAAACAACAATTGAGCCTTCATAAACCGCTCAAGCTATAATAGATTGCCTTTATTATAAAAAGCCAGAAGAAACATATTATTATAAAAATACAGAAAATCAGTATGACATAAAAGAAAATAGATAATCAGTTTTTGCCCTGTCGCATAAAAAAAAGCTTACGCCATCAAGGACCATTAGTGTCCTCAACGGCGTAAGCCTTTTTTACCTTTTTACTTTTTTACCTTTTTACCTTTAAAAGCCTTTTTACCTTTAAAAGTTTTACCTTTTCTTTCTGTTCGCACGCTGTTCGCGATATTTAGCTTTCTGTCGTGCAGAACCGCTACCATGGGCTCCGGTGATGTATTTCTTCTTTTTGGCTTTGGTCTTAACCTTGCCATCATCAGCCGGACGGTTAGATGCACCGCCGCGTCCCCACGACAAGCCCCCACCGGCAATAATTGCGTCTATATCGTCGCCTTTGCTCATAATTGTTTTTTTAGAATTAATGATGGAACAAGCGCACACCAGTGAATGCCATGGCGATGCCATACTTGTCGCAGGTGTCGATAACATTGTCATCGCGCACCGAGCCACCGGCCTGAGCAATAAACTCTACGCCGCTCTTGTGGGCACGCTCAATGTTGTCGCCGAAGGGGAAGAACGCGTCAGAGCCGAGAGCCACGCCACGGTTCTGGGCGATCCATGCCTTCTTCTCTTCCATGGTCAGCACCTCGGGCTTCTCCTTGAAGAACATCTGCCATGTGCCGTCGCGCAGCACGTCCTCATGGTCCTCAGAGATGTAAACGTCGATGGTGTTGTCGCGGTCGGCGCGGCGAATGCCGTCAACGAACGGGAGGTTCATAACCTTCGGGTGCTGACGCAGCCACCAGATGTCGGCCTTGTTGCCAGCCAGGCGTGTGCAGTGGATACGGCTCTGCTGTCCTGCACCGATACCGATAGCCTGTCCGTCCTTGACATAGCACACCGAGTTCGACTGAGTGTACTTCAGCGTGATGAGCGAGATGATAAGGTCGCGCTTGGCCTCGTCTGTGAACACCTTGTTCTGTGTGGGTATGTTCTCAAACAGAGCGGGGTCGTCGAGCTTCACCTCGTTGCGTCCCTGCTCGAAGGTCACGCCAAACACCTGCTTGTGCTCGATGGGGTTAGGACGATAAGCGGGATCGATCTTTATAACGTTGTATGTGCCCTTGCGCTTGTCTTTAAGAATTTGAAGCGCCTCAGGAGTAAAGTCGGGGGCAATCACGCCGTCGCTCACCTCACGTTTGATCAGCGTAGCAGTAGCAACATCGCAGGTGTCGCTCAGAGCCACGAAGTCGCCGTAAGAGCTCATGCGGTCAGCGCCGCGTGCGCGGGCATAGGCACAAGCGAGGGGTGACAGCTCAACCTTCACGTCGTCAACGAAATAGATCTTCTTCAGCGTGTCGCTCAAGGGCAGGCCGATGGCGGCGCCAGCAGGCGACACATGCTTGAAGGAAGCGGCGGCAGGCATGCCTGTTGCCTCTTTCAGTTCTTTCACAAGCTGCCACGAGTTGAGCGCATCAAGAAAATTGATGTAGCCTGGACGGCCGTTGAGCACTTCAATGGGCAGTTCGCCCTCGTCCATGTAAATGCGCGAGGGTTTCTGGTTGGGATTGCATCCGTACTTTAATGCTAATTCTTTCATATTGTGGATATTGGAGAAATCTACGTTTTTGTTTCCATTTGCAAAATTACTGCTTTTCCATGATATATGCAAACGCGTTACCATTTGTTGCTTATGTTTCAACATTTTTTTAAGAAAAGTCAAGCGAAGAGGGTGGAAAGTGACGCTAAAAAAACAACTTGGTACGATTTGAGAGAAATATGTATCATATAAAGATGGTATCTGCTTTATCTTTTTGGCTATTTTCCTCCCTCTCATCGGTCGTGTAGCCCGCTACACTCCCTCTTCGAGTGAGAAAAATAGCTCAAAAATATAAAGCTCAAATCATACCAATTTATTTTTTTACCGTCACAAGTGATGAAAAATGCAAGTTTATACAAGTTCTTTTCAGTGGCCGGCGGTTTGTTTGCAGCAATGTTGAAAATCATTTGCGCGAAAGCCAAAGATGTTGTAATTTTGCACTCTGCTAACAGCGCTTTGTCTGTGGATGGAACAAATTGAAGCACCAGAAAAAGGGAAAAAGGAAAAGCTTTGAGACATAAAAAAGAAGAAAAGAGGAAAAGAAAAAAAACAAGACAAAGCGAGGAAAAGCGAAAGCATTGAAAAAACATTGAAAAAGCATAGAAAAAACAAAACGAAAAACAAGAAAACAAACCAACGATGTCAGAAAACAGAAACAAGAAGGGAGAGCTGCTGAAGAAGAGGCCGTCGGCAGTGTTGTCACTCATGCCCATCGCCGTGCTGGTGATCATGCTCATTGCCACGATCAAAGCCTTCGGCAGCGATGCCTTGAGCGGTGCATCACAGATAACGCTCCTCACGGTGTCGGCGCTGTGTGTGCTCATAGGCATGGGCTATCTCAATGTGCCGTGGGCGAGCTTTGAGAAAGCCATAACGAAGAATGTGGCGAGCGTGTCGAGCGCACTGGTCATACTGTTGCTCATTGGAGCTCTCGGCGGCACATGGATGGTGAGCGGCGTGGTGCCCACGCTGATCTATTATGGCGTGCAGACCATACACCCCGACATCTTCCTTGCCTCCACCTGTGCCATCTGTGCCTTGGTGAGCGTCATGACAGGCTCGTCGTGGACAACCATTGCGACCATAGGCATAGCCCTCATGGGCATTGGACGGGCGCAGGGCTTTGGCGACGGATGGGTGGCAGGAGCCATTATCAGCGGAGCCTACTTTGGCGACAAGATCTCGCCGCTGAGCGAGACCACCACTCTTGCCTCGGGCAGCCTTGGCGTGCCTCTGTTCAAGCACATTCGTTACATGCTCGTCACAACCGTGCCGTCGATGGTCATCACGCTCATTCTCTTCTCCGTCGCCGGTCTGCTCTACGACACCAGCGGAAGCCAAGACATAGAGACGTTCACACGCGCCCTCGACGGACGCTTCAACATCACGCCGTGGCTGCTGCTCGTGCCTGTGCTCACGGGTGTGCTCATTGCACGTCGCACGCCGCCCGTTATAACCCTCTTCCTCTCGGCTCTCATGTCGGTGGTTGCAGGACTGGTGTTTCAGGAAGGTGTGCTCAGCGACATCGATCCGTCGCTGTTTAAGGCATCGATGATAAGCCTCTATGGCAGCACCTCAGTACACACCGACAGTGCCATGCTCACCGACCTGGTGGCCACACGAGGCATGGGCGGCATGATGTCGACCATCTGGCTCATCGTCTGCGCCATGTGCTTTGGCGGCACCATGGCAGCGGCAGGCATGGTGGGCGGCATCACGCGTCTGTTCATACATCTCATCAAGGGCCGCACATCGCTCGTGGGCTGCACCGCCGCTACGGGTCTCATGCTCAACGTGGCTATCGCCGACCAGTATCTGTGCATCTTGCTCACGGGCAACATGTTCAAGGATGTCTTTGACCGTGAGGGCTACGAGCGCCGACTGCTCAGTCGCACCACAGAAGATTCGGTCACGGTGACATCGGTGCTGGTGCCGTGGAACACCTGCGGCATGACGCAGAGCACGGTGCTTGGTGTCCCCACCTTCACCTATCTGCCTTTCTGCTTCTTCAACATAATATCGCCCATCATGAGCGTGGTTGTGGCCGCTTTGGGTTACAAGATTTTTAAGTGTGACAATGTGGAGGTTGAAGAATAGTCTTTTAAAAACTGTAAGCAAGGAAACGATGTTTTAAATTTTATAAGACCTTCGCTTCAAAGCGTTTAAAGGCCACAGCAAGAGCTTTGCCAGAAACATTGGTGAGGCGCAATTTTGAGGCTTTAAGATTGCCAATGCTCGGGTCGGCGCATATCATGGTTGAGCCATCAGCAGAGGGCTTGAGGGCGATGGGGCGCCACTTGCCGTTGGTGAACAGCTCAAGATGCATGGCAGACGTCAAAGACGCACCAGGGTCTTCAACAGTCGCATTGCTGCTTCCGAGGTCAAAGGCAAAGTGAGTGAAGATAACGTTCTGGTCGGCGGTGATGGTTATGCTGCCACCATCTTGCCAGTTCACAATCTCATTAGATGGTGCTACCTTCATGATGTCGTCATCTGCCGATAGAGGCAGCATGCTCAGTTGCGGCACATCGCTCTCCATGGTGAATGGCATCTGTTGTGTCGGCATGTTGAGGTTCTTATGCTGTGTGGTGTTGTATGTCTCCACTGCTTGAGAGAACAGCTTGTCTATAGTTGGCAGCAGCACCTTTGTGCCTATTTTTATGCCTGGCTGATGAGCATGGCGCACCGTGGCGTTGGCTGCCAAGTCGGCCATTATCGTCTGCAGCGCACGGGCATGACGATATTTCTCTTCTATAGCTGTTGTGCAGTCCTTATCTTTCACAGCGAGTGCCATCTCGCACACCGCCACACCATAGTCGGCCATGTTCTTGCCTTGCAGCAGCCACGGGCGCAGCTCCTTCACGAGCAGCGGGTCGCTCTTGTCGGCAAGCAGCAGGTCACACGCCACACGCAGGTCGGCACATGCAGCCATCAAGCTGTCAACGGCCTGCTTGTCGCCACCCAAAGCCTTGTCGGCAACAGCCTGTAGCTCCGTGCCCTCCTCGCGACGGAACCCATGGCCGTTAGGTCCGAGATCCTTGTTGTAGAGAGCAAAGGTGCGCAGGGCGTGGGCGTTTGAAGGCAGCAGACGGGCAACAGCCTGCTCCCAGTTGCGGTCGGGGTTATAGGCCCGCATGTTCCATGTGTAGTCGGCAATGCCGTGGAGCGAGATCTTTGAAGCCTCAGCATGCTCCATGGGGTTCGACACGAAGCCGGCAAGGAGCGGTGCGATGTCGGTGCCGTTGCCATAGGCCGGGCCAAGGAGTATGCGGTCGCGCACATAGTCGCTCACGGGGAAGTTCCACCACAGATACGCCTTTCGTCCGATCCTGCTGTTTATCCATTCCATCGACTCGCGGTCAATGTCGGCCACCACGGCGTTGCCCGTCCACATGATGTCCACATCCTTGTCGAGCTGTGCGCCGAGCGTGCGCAGATACTTGTCGTTGTCGGTGCTCCACGACCTGTTGTAGATGGTGGGACACATCATGAGGGGTGTCACGTCCTTGTGTTGTCTTATGAACACGCGGTTGACATGGTTCAGCAGGGCAGCCTGTCGGGCTGGGTCGGTGCCGTCGCCGCTGATGTCATCGAAGAACACGGCAAAGGAGCGCACGCCAAGCTGATAGACGCTCTCAAGCTTTGCCACGAGCGTGTCGCGGTCGGCATCGTTCCACCTTATATCCACGCCAGGGTGTATGGCCCAACAGAAGTTGACGCCGTGCTCGCGGGCATAGCTCGCCAGCTCACTTATGCGTCGTGCCTCCTCCTCAGGATAAGGCATGCGCCAGCGGTGGCGGTGGTAGAGGTCGTCCTTGGGACCATAGATATAGGTGTTAAGCTTGTTACGGCCATAAAAATCGATCTGTCGGAGACGTGCCTCATGGCTCCACGGGGTGCCATAGAAGCCCTCAACGGTGCCACGGAAGCGCACGTCGGGCCAGTCGGTCACGGTGCCGCGCTCCAGCTGTGACGTCTCAGCCACCGACTGCAAGAGCGACTGCACGCCATAGAACAGTCCTTGCTCGTCGGCACCGACGATGATCACGCCTCGCTCATCGGCAGAGAGCCAGTAGGCCTCGGCACGCGCCGGCACCTTGGCATCCTGTTTCTTCGTGCAGCGGTCGCCCTTCACGCCGAGCGTTATGACGAAGGCAGCCTCACGGTCTTCGTGCGTGGCTTTGGGCATGCCGTCGCGCAAGGCCTTCACGGCGAAGGAGCTGCTGCGTGCCGCATCAGTCTGCACACGCCATGTGTCGGGCAACCTCATCATCGCCGCTCCGCCCTTCGTGGATCGTGCGATCTGTTGCGGGACGGGGTTTATACGGTCAAACTGTGCCCATGCTGTCTGTGCCGACAGGGCAGCAAGAGCCGTTACGATAAGTGTGTGTCGCTTGTTTAGGAATGACATTTTTGTTTGTGGGTTTAGGTGAAAATTAATTACAAGTTTCTTATAAGCACATTATGCTTCTGCAAAAATACAACTTTTTCACGACTTTCCCGTCTTTCACATCCACTTATCTTGTTATGAAAACACAAGGTGCAGAATAATAAGTTGTAAAAAATGTTTGGCTGACGCCACGGTCTACGAGGTGGCTGTCTATTTTGCTTCTACCACTACCGTATCGCCCGATGCCGACATCACCCTCACGGTGAACAGCGTGACGGAGAAGGGTGAGATTTGCTCTCAGCAAAACGACTCATTAATAAAACTGTCAATCAGGTTTAGAATTAAGCATTGTTATTGTATTTGTGAATTCTGTCACCAAATCAACAAAATTAGGATTATCTTTGCGAATAATCAAAGCAGCAAAATTTTCATTATCTTCTTCATCATAAACAACCTGAGGAAGAAAGAGATATTCATCATGTTCTGCATAAACGCCAAACCAAAAATGGAAAAGACGATGCCTCATTTTCTGCATTCCATCCCCCGTTTCACAAATATAAAGAAGAGCCGCTTCATTTTTAGAAAAGAATTCTTCAACTATAGCCAAAACAGTTGTTCTCACTTTACTGTCACGCGGTGATTTCTTTCCTTCATAATTGGTTAAAGCAAACTGATATGACAGCCCACTTTGTAACAAATCATTTTCTTCAAAAGCTACACTGAAACTTACGCCGTATTCGCTAACAAATTTATATAATCCGGTAGCTTTATCAAATTCCACTAAATATGGAGAATGTTCGTTTATATTTGGCAAAGACAACTGAATCATCACAAGACATTAAAGGTTAGAGGTTCTTCGCCTGTTCGTGCTTTATAGTCTTCATAAAGCGCCTTACGCATTTTTTCAACCATTGCTTTCTTTTGTTTCTTGGCCGATTCCCAGCGTTTTAAAGCTTCTTCTCTTGTTATTTTTTCCATATCCTCTTATTTTTATAAATGACAGTGCAAACCGAAAGCAGAGCGTCAAGATGGCTTGAACGCTTTGCTGAGGTGCAGCCTATCTTATGCAAAGATAGCGAATTTCACAAAATGTACAAAATAAAAGTCACAAGACTTTTATAATTATCTGAAAGTCATTTCAAAAAGAACCTTTTCGTTAAGCCAGATGAGCAGAGCCAAGCTTGCTTGAGCTTAGCCATGGCCATAAAAAGGTTCATCAACGGTCATTCCTGCAAGATGTCCAAATACTCGTCGTAAGAGATGAAGCGGCCACCCATGCTGCGGAGATGAGGCGTCTCAAACTGACAGTCGATCAGTCGGCCGCCATTCTCCGCCATATATTGTGCGAGTGCGATGAGCGCCACCTTACTGCCGTTGGGCACCAGCGAGAACATGCTCTCGCCAAAAAAGCAGCTGCCAATGTTGACGCCATAGATGCCGCCCACCAGGCGTTCGCCCTCCCACACCTCAACGCTGGCAGCAAAGCCCTGACGGTGCAGCTCCTCATAGGCGTCTATCATGTCGCTGCCCAACCAGGCGCCCTCCTCATCGTGACGCAGTTCGCCACAAAGACGAATGACGTTATGAAAGTCGCGGTTTATGCTCACGCTATATCTTCCCTTTCGCATCAGTTTGCGCATTGAGCGCGACACATGGATCTCGTCTGGAAAAATGACAAAGCGCTGCATGGGGCAATACCAATGAATCTCGTCATACCATCTGAAAGCATACCACGGAAAGATGCCGTAGCTGTAGGCCAGCAGCAAGCGGTCAACGCTCAAGTCGCCACCCACAGCAAACCATCCGTCGGGCTCGCCTTCTCGTGGATCGGGAAAAGCGATCTCATCAGTAAGTTTCACTATCATACATTCAAAAAAAATTTTAACCTGTTAATTGAAAAATCCCCTTATTCAAGATGCTTCACTTTCAAGGCGAAGCCGTTTTTACCTTTTTACCTTTAAAATTACTGAAGTTTCGCAAGTGCATAATAAACACATTTTCAATTGATTATCATCTCCGGAAAGCGTCGGCGACGCTCGCTTGAGATAATTTCCATTTATATTTGTGGAAAGTTCAATAAATTACTTTTCAAACGCCTTTGTCAGATCCTCCACAATGCGGTTATAAGGTTCCGAGGCGAGGAAGCCTACACTCTTTTTTAGGGTGTTGGTGATGTCGCTGATGCTGCTCGAATAGCAAGACAGCTCATTACGATACTGGGTGTTGTGAACACTCTGGAGAGAGATTTCGCGCTCACGTTCGCGCACCAGTCGGGCGCAGACATTCTTCATAAGCGGCATGACCACACGGTCGAAGAGGTGGTGTCCCTGAATGTAGAGGTAGGTGGTGTCGGGTGTTACGCCGAGGCGCTTCAGCTCATCCTTCAGCGCGAGATAGCTCTCCTTCGCCTTGGGGTTGTGGCGCTGTAGCCACTGCACCTTCTTGGCCACCTTGCTGCGCAGACGCTGCAAGGCATCGTTAGCGTTGTCGGGCGTCACCTTGCCCAGCTCTATGACCTGTAGGAAGTCGGTGATGGAAAACTGTGCATAGCGCGGCGTGCGATAGTACCAGATGCTCCAGATGAAGAGCGGGAAGATGGCTTGAGAATATTGTGATAGGAAGTCGACAAAATCGAACTCCATGTGGTCGTTAAGCGTCACCGCCACGCACACGCCGTGTAGCGACGGGGCATAACATTGCAGGTTCTCTATGGCGTAGGCATAGGTATGGAAGACATAGGGGTTGGAGAGGATAATCTTAGATGTCTCGCTGGCTCCCTGTATGAGATAGTCGTAGTCGGCATCGACACAGGCAATCATGTCACACCCCACCCCATCGTGAAGCAGCTGCATGACAGCAGCCTTCTTGCCCCGCTCCAGATGGTTGTTGCGCGAGGGAAGCATGACCTCAAAATAGCGTGTGGCGTTCTCGAAGCGCGAGAGGATGGCACGCCACACGAACACGTCGTCGTAGCTCTCGACATAAGCGATGATGCGACGACGTGCCTGCCGCGACGTGAGGCGGTTTGCTGCCTCGACATAGCGCGATGTGATATTTTGATTCAGACGTTTCATGCCACTCACTGGTCCGTGATGTCGCTCACCTCTGTCACCCTATCCATCCATCCGTTCATGACGAGGGCCGGACTGTGGGTGGTGAGAATGATCTGAACGTTGGGGTTAAGAGAGAGGATCAGTTCGATAAGACGCTCCTGCCATTCCACATGAAGGCTCACCTCAGGCTCGTCCATGAAAAGGACATAAGGCAGGTTGTCCTCCACGAGGACGGTTAGGAGGATGGCGAGCATCTGCTTCTCACCGCTTGAGAGCTGATAAGGCACGAGCGTCTCGCCAATCTGCGAGAAGCGTATCTCGTTCTCCGTGCGCACAATCTTCTTGCCCGTCTCGCTGAACAGGTCGTCAATGAGGTCCTGGAACCGCTTCTTCGGTGCCGACAGCTCCTGCGCCTTCTGCGCTGCGTCGGGTTCACCGCTCTGGAGGGCAGCAATGATGCGGTTGCCGATGTTCACCTGATAGTCGAGATACTTGCGTTGGAGCTGAAACAGCTGGAAGTCGAGCTCGGTGGCAAGGCTCACGTTCATCTTGCTTATGGTGTCCATGTTGAGGAGCGGCCGGTCAAAGGACCTGATGACGTCATATCTTATCCATTTTGCCTCCTCAGGCACCACGGTTATATGCACGCCCTTGAGCATGTGGCTCGGGAACTCGCCCCCAGCCGTCAGCCCTTTGACCACCTTATTGAGGATGGTGCTCTTGCCCACGCCGTTCACGCCGCTCAGGATGTTAACCTGTCGGTCCAGATTCCACACAATGTGCTTCTTGCCGCTCCATAGCGAGTCGATTTCAATCTGTTTTATATATTCGGCGTATTTCATATTGAAAAAAAAATTATGGTTTGCTTTTCAAAAGACGCTGTTCATTTTCTTAATCGGCGCATCTCATGTCCACCCCACATGGCATCTTCCACATATTCGAAGCCAATGGAGCGGTAGAGACGTTCGGCCTTGGGGTTGCCCTTGTCAACGAGCAAGGCAGCGGGCAGACCGTGGTCGGCGGCACGCTGGGCGGCAGCCGAGAGGAGCTGATGGGCTATGCCCTGTCCTCGAAACTGCGGGAAGACGGCAAGGCTGTCGAGGTACCACTCGCCAGCGGCTGTCTCGTCGTCCAAGCCCGAGTGGTCGACACCAAACTCGCGGCGTGCGCCCTCGATGAAAGCCTCGCGCAACTCGTGCAGCTTCGCGCCGTCATAAGACACTATTGCTCCTGCCACCTCGCCCTCGTCGGTCACGGCAAGTAGGGTGTTGCGGTAGCTGTACTGTGTGTCGTCGGCAGCTGTGAGCTGGGTCATGAGCCGTGCGAAATCGGCAACGGTGCGGCCCTCGCCAGCGAGGTTGAGGCAGCACTCATCGGTCATTGCCATCATTATGAGCTTGGCGATGACAGGTGCGTGTTGTTGAGTTGCTTCAATAATGTTCATTGTTGTTTGGGTTTACTGGTTTTTATCGTTTCCGACAAAGATAGACATTTTCTGCTGAACAACAATAGCAGGAAATATTAAATAATGGTAAAAGGAGGAAAGAGATGGCGCGAGAGGACATAAAAAAAGACAATAGAGACAATCTTTATCTTGTGATTAAAGAATTGTCCCTATTGTCTCTATTGTCGTTTTAAAAAACGCCGGTCTTTACTCGTCCACTTCCTCCCAGAACATATTGGGCTTGGCGTTCCATGAGGGTGCCGAAGAACCATAGCGGTAGATGCCCACAAGGCCGATGTCGAACACGAGGGTCGAATAGGCAGGTATTGCACCGTTGGCTTCTTCGCCGTAACCCAACTGGTGAGGGATATAAACCTCCCAGCGGTCGCCAAGGTTCATGTGCAGAAGGGCGGTGGTGAAGCCTGGCACCAAGCCGCTGACCTTAAACTGTGCAGGCACAGCCACGTCCTTGTTGAAGGTGCCTTGGTAAGACTGGTCGAACACATAGCCCGAAGCATACGACTTTGAGGGGAGCAGATGTCCACGATAGTGAACACGCACCGAGTCGTTATATTCGGGTTTCACGTTGCGGCTACCGCTCTCTACCACATGCACGATGATGTGGTCGTAGCTATGCAGCGCCACCTGTCCGCTGTCAAGCGTCCAACACTGGTAAATCTTCCACGAGTTGTCGCCGCTTGCAATCTTTGCCTTCGTTGTGGTGTAAAGATTGTCGAAGTAGGTCTCGTTGGTGGCCTGCCAGTCGACATACTCCTCTTCCGCCCCGTCGCTCTCGCTGCACGCCGTGAAGGCGAACACCGCTGCCATGAGCGGAAGGAAGAATGATAAGAAAAATTTGTTCATTTATGAATGTTAGAATGTTGTCAATAAAAACTATTGGCTCCAACACGATTACTGCAACTTCTTCAGCAGGCTGGTGATGCTCACCTTGTCCTCTATGATGGCGCGCAGCTGGTCAATGCTCACACGCTCCTGCTCCATGGTGTCGCGGAAACGCAGGGTCACACAGTTGTCGTTCAGCGTGTCGTGGTCAACGGTCACACAGAAAGGTGTGCCGATGGCATCCTGACGGCGGTAGCGCTTGCCGATGGTGTCCTTCTCGTCATAGTGGGTGTTGAAGTGGAACTTGAGGTCGTTCACAATCTCGCGAGCCTTCTCTGGCAGACCGTCCTTCTTGACCAAAGGCATAACGGCCAGCTTCACAGGAGCGAGAGGTGCGGGCAGCTTGAGCACCACACGGGTCTCGCCGTTCTCGAGCTTCTCCTCACAGTAAGAGTGGCACATGACACTGAGGAACATGCGGTCCACACCGATAGAGGTCTCGATGTCATAGGGAGTGTAGCTCTTGTTCTCCTGCGGATCAAAATATTTGATGCTCTTGCCCGAGAACTTCTCGTGCTGAGAGAGGTCATAGTCGGTGCGGCTGTGAATGCCCTCCACCTCCTTGAAGCCGAACGGCATCTTAAACTCGATGTCGGTGGCAGCGTTGGCATAGTGGGCCAGCTTCTCGTGATCGTGGAAGCGATAGTTCTCTGCTCCGAAGCCCAGAGCCTGGTGCCACTTCATACGGGTCTCCTTCCACTTTGCGAACCACTCCATCTCGGTGCCGGGCTTAACGAAGAACTGCATCTCCATCTGCTCAAACTCGCGCATGCGGAAGATAAACTGACGTGCCACAATCTCGTTACGGAAAGCCTTGCCTATCTGTGCGATACCGAACGGAATCTTCATGCGGCCTGTCTTCTGAACGTTCAGATAGTTCACGAAGATGCCCTGAGCTGTCTCAGGACGGAGGTAAATCTTGCTTGTAGAGTCGGAAGCCGATCCCATCTCTGTAGAGAACATGAGGTTAAACTGGCGCACGTCGGTCCAGTTTTTTGTGCCGCTGATGGGGTCTACAATCTCCTCGTCAAGGATAATCTGCTTCAGCTCGTCGAGGTTAGGACCCTGCATGGCAGCCTTGTAACGCTCGTGCAGCGCATCGCGCTTCTGCTTGTGCTCCAGCACACGCGCGTTGGTCTCCATAAACTGTGCCTCGTCGAAGGCATCGCCGAAACGCTTCTTTGCCTTGGCAACCTCCTTGGCAATTTTCTCGTCATACTTGGCGATCTGGTCCTCAATGAGCACATCGGCACGATAACGCTTCTTTGAGTCGCGGTTGTCGATGAGAGGGTCGTTGAAAGCGTCAACGTGGCCGCTGGCCTTCCAGATAGTAGGGTGCATGAAGATAGCAGAGTCGATGCCCACGATGTTTTCGTGCAGCAGCACCATGCTCTTCCACCAATACTCCTTGATGTTGTTTTTCAGTTCCACACCATTCTGGCCGTAATCGTATACGGCTCCCAGTCCATCGTACAGCTCGCTGCTCGGGAACACAAATCCATACTCCTTGCAGTGGCTCACAATCTTCTTAAAAACATCTTCCTGTGCCATTGTTATATGTGTTATTTGTTACTTTTTTTCGATTTTACAGCCCGCCCGTGAAAGCAGACTTCTGTATTTAAGTTGCAAAGTTACGCTTTTTTACCTTATTTCCTCACTTTTATTGAGTTAAATGTTATTTCACGAATGCAAATAATCATTTATAAACAAAAAAAGCAGCACTTTTCAGTGCTGCTTCCCTATATATCATGTTCTCAAAAAATCTCTCTCTCAATTTTTTCATTCTCTGTTTCTTTACTTGCGAAGCTCCTTGTCTTTTCTTTTCAGACATCTCGCATCAGCGTTCTCCTTCCTTTCATTGTGGGCGGGATTTTGCTTAATGCAAACCGTTGTTTCCCTTCACCCACATCCCTATTGCAGCAAGCGCTGCGAATAGGACAATCGTCATCATTTTCATCTCTTCCAAAATCAACTTTCCTTTTACCAATCCTTAAACCATCTTTACAAATAACTAAACCTAATAACTAAAAACCTTCTTAAAACCTAAAAAACTAAAAACCTTCTTATACTTCGGCTTGGCTTGCTGCATCGCGCAGCGGGCTGCGGCCTGTTGTTATCCAAAATTACCAATCTTCTTTTTAGCCTCTACAAAAAAACTAAAGCCTATTCATCTTTCTACATCTCTATCCTAAATAATCTTTTACCTTTTTCTACTAAAACCTCTTTTCGAGATGAATTTTTAATCTTTTAACCTTCTTAAGTGTTGTCTATCGTCTAACGACGAATCATTTCATTATATATCATCTTTCTTTAATACAATCACCTAATGCTTTGCAATCGTTACCTTGCTAATTTCAATCATCTTCTCAACGCATCGCTGCGTCTTCTTTATCTTTTTGACGATGCAAAGATAGGATTGTTCGCGCACACACACAACATTTTCAGCATTTTTTATCACCTTTTTAACGTTATTTTGACTTACATCAACATTCCTGTTGTGTTCGCACACATTTTTTAAGAAATTCGCCCTGCTTTCTTCTTGCAGAGCTTTAAGAAGCAAGATAATCGTACACCTTATATATATAGGGTACATCGGCTCCTGCAACCGAAACGATAAAGATACGCAACGACAAGGAGAATTTTGGACAAGCGAAAGTTGTAAGACTGCTTTTTTTAGCTTAACTTTGCAACAAAAATCAAACAGATATGAAGTACGATTTCGACAAGCCGGTTGACAGACGGGGCACCGGCACCGTGAAATATGGCATGCTCAAACAGATGTTTGGACGTGACGACCTGCTACCCATGTGGGTGGCCGACATGGATTTCGAGACACCGCCATTCATCGTCAACGCTCTGCGCAAACGCATGGAGCACCCTGTATTCGGATACACCGTGATGCCAGAAACCTACTGGGCCACGGTGGCAGCATGGCTGAAACGGCAGCACCAATGGACAGTAGACCAGAAATGGCTGGCGTTCATACCCGGCATCGTGAAAGGCATAGGCATGGCGGTGAACGTGTTCACCGAACCAGGCGACAAGATCATCATTCAGCCGCCTGTCTACCATCCCTTCCGCCTTACGCCACAGGGCAACGGACGCGAGGTGGTGTTTAACCCGCTGAAGCAGCACGACGACGGCTCCTACGAGATGGACTTTGACAATCTGGCCGAGGTGGCCGACGACAAGTGTAAGCTGCTCATCCTGTCGAACCCCCACAACCCTGCGGGCTTGGTGTGGAGCAAGGAGACGCTCATGAGACTCGCCGATTTCTGTCACGAGCGCGGCATCATCGTCATCTCTGACGAGATTCATTGCGACATGCCCCTCTTCGGTCACCGCCACACGCCGTTCGCCATGATCAGCGACAAGGCTGCCCAATGCAGCATAACGTTCGGTGCGCCATCGAAGACGTTCAACATGGCGGGCATCGTCAGCTCTTACGCCATCGTGCCCAACGACTCGCTGCGCCGCCGCTTCTTCACATGGCTCGAAGCCAACGAGTTTAGCGACCCTACAATGTTTGCCACCATCGCCACCGAGGCAGCATTCACCGACGAGGGCGATGAGTGGCGCAAGCAGATGCTCCGTTATGTTGAACAGAACATCTTGTTTGTCGAACAGTTCTGCCGCGACCACATGCCTGCCGTCAAGCCCATGCGCCCAGAGGCGTCGTTCCTGGTGTGGCTCGACTGCCGCGCCCTCAACCTCTCTCATAACGCTCTCATCGACCTCTTTGTCAACAAGGCTCACCTCGGCCTCAACGACGGTGAGATGTTCGGGCAAGGCGGCCAAGGGCACATGCGCCTGAACGTCGGCACACAACGCAGCGTGCTGGAGCAAGCCCTCAAGCAGCTTGCAGAGGCTGTAAAGACGTTGTAAGAAAGAAAGAAGGATTGAAGGAAACGTAAGAAAGTTCTAAAAACAAGCGCTAAGCGCGACGTAGATTAGTTTTTAATAATCTATCTTGCGTTTCTCGCTTGCGTTTGGTTTTTCAGGGTAAACAGGTTTTAAAGACAATAGAGACAATAGGGACAAACTTTCATATGCTGTTTTTTCCAATATAACACATATAAAGATTGTCCCTGTTGTCTCTATTGTCGTTTAAAACGACGCTAAGGAGCATCTAAGAAAGAGATCCTTAACGTGTAAAAATAAGAATCTTTGTTGTATGAAAAGAACCTAAAAGTCGTATCAAAGGGACCTTATTGTCATCGCGTTTCGGTCGGAGCGTGATGACATCTTTTCCATCTTTGCGCTCCTTGCAAGCAAGCGTTCTCGAAGAGGGCGATTTTGCATATTTATGCATTTTCGCCCCTCATTTCAGCGTCATTCTCAAAAAGCCCAACTTACGATTTGAAAGTGCCCATTTGACGTCCTCAAAGAGGCTCTTTGACGAGCTCATTTGGGCCCTTTGACAGCCTCATTTGGGCCCTTTGACAAAACCTCCCCCATTTTAAGAATTGTTAACAAAAACAATAAATTAATCGCCCCATATTTTTCAAAACTAAAAGCAAAACCTCTGTTTTTACTTACAACCGCTGTTTTGGATATTTATACATTTCTCCTCTTGTTCCTGCATATTTATTCATTTCCCGCATAAACCAAACATCGGTTTGTTAGGCATTTTTAATATTAAAATGCTCAGTTCTTATTCTTTAATATCTTTCAGATTAGCAGGATTATAATGAGTAAGTTGTTTTATTGCCGTAATGGTAGATGTGGGTAAGGAAGGGATGTTGTTATTAACACAAAAATCGCTGATAATGTCTGTTGCTTCTTTAGGTGTGTATTTTGGGGATTTGAAAGATGCTTTCTTTTCTACATATTCTTTTTCTGTTATGTAGAGTTCAGTGATCACATGTATGAGTTGTTGGCGTTTGTCTTTTTTATGAGAGAAGAGATAGCTGTTGTCTGTTTTTTGAAAAAGTAAGTCTTTGAAAGAGTAATAGTCTTCACGACTTATCTGATATGCTTCAACCACACGGTCGTATGTGTCTACTTTATTATATCCAAAAAGTTGATGTGTCAAACTCTTGTAAGTGGGAAGTTGGTTAATCTCTATCTGACAGATATTGAGGGTACTGTCAGAATGTATAGACCCTATCGTTTGCTGATTAAGCAGAACAAGCTGTGTGTCTAACGAATCTTTTATTTGATAGTTTTTTCGATATTGCTCAATGAGGGTTTTGCCTTCTGGCCAAGGGCGAAAAGTTCCGTCGTCGCTAACCATAAAGGTGCGCTTTTTATCTTCTGCAACAAGTTTGCTGTTGTGAAGGGTTCTATTTGAACAAGAAAACAGGTCTGTTTTCCCATTTTTCAAGTTTATATAATATACAACAATACCGTCGTTATAGTATTTCATTATCGAGTCGTTTGTTTGAAAACTTCGATAATATCCCTTGAGCCTTACATAATGCGGGCGCATTCCTGTCACGTTTACGTCCTGTAGTTTCACTATTTTAGTAAGATGGTTCGGCATTTTCTCTTTCTTGTTTTGCGCCATAAGAGAAATGGGGAGTAAAAATAGAAAAAAAATAAAAAATTTCATCATATATACAGCTTTTTTGTTAATCAACAAATAGAGTGGGCGATTATTTTTTAAATAAAAAATAGCCTTGAATGTTGAAGCTTTAGCTTGGATGTTAACCATTGCAACGTTCTGAGATCACATCAGCTCGTTGTTTTGAGATCACATCAGCTCGTCGGGCAAGGCAAAAAGGAGGTACAAGGGGATGTTGACCATGCCCTCTGCCTCGTTCTTTGAATAAGGCAACAAGCTTGTGCGCAAAGACAGTCTGGGCGAATATTTCTGCCTGTAAACCTTTAGACTCTTGGCATTCATCGTAACCCCAGCCTTACATTCTAAAGGATACACTTCGCTTCCGTCAGACAGAAGGAAATCTATTTCGGCAGAGGATGAAGACGTCCAATAAAAATTTGTTTGCAGACGCTTAAAGAGTTGCAGTTCTTGACAAACATACTGCTCTGTCAACGCACCTTTAAACTCTTCAAAAATTCTGCTGCCCTCAAGAATCACTTTCGGTGAAACGCCGCTCATAGACCTGAGCAACCCAACATCCAAAAGAAAAACCTTGAAGCTCTTCAAGTCGGCATAAGCCTTTAAGGGCACGTCGGGCTTTGTGACATTATAGGTGCGGATGATCTCACCCGCATCAGTAAGCCACATCAAAGAATCTTCATACTCTCTTGCCCGTGCACCTTCGCGCACAAGACCATAAATGAACTTCTTGTTTTCCTTGGCAAGTTGCGACGGTATGCAATCCCAGACATATCTTATTTTCTCAACCATTTGCCTTGGGGCATGTTTTGAGAAATCATTGACATACGCAGCAACCAGCTGTTTCTGCACATCGTCCACTTCCAGATAGTCGTGGGTCTCCAACCATTTCAGAACAGCCGAAGGCATTCCTCCAATAACGAAATATCTCTTAAGATAATCTATTAACTTGTCAGCGAAGACCGTCAGGTCACGATGCCCGTCGTTCAAGACATAATTGACCAGCATCTCCTCTCCATTGGCAAGCAAGAACTCGCGAAAAGAAAGAGGATACAAATCTAAAAATTCGACCTTTCCAACGGGAAAAGACGTACCTTCATGCAACGCCACACCCAACAGCGACCCTGCACAACAGATGGCATATTCGGGAGCTTCTTCAGCAAAATATTTTAATGACGTCAAAGCACGAGGCACCTCTTGCACCTCGTCAAAGATGATCAACGTGCTGTTTGGTCTGATGCGTTGTCCCGAAAAGACAGACAGCTGTTCAATGATGCGTTGGGGCGATAACGTGCCGTCAAATATCGCCCCAAGCACATCCTTTTGTTCAAAGTTTACATAACAGACGTTCTCAAAACACCGCTTGCCAAAATCTTTCAACAGCCATGTCTTGCCCACTTGCCTTGCTCCACGAAGGATGAGGGGCTTGCGGTCAGATTTCTCTTTCCATTTAAGCAGTTCTTCAATCAGTATTCGCTCCATAACAAATATTTTCCACAAAGTTACTGATTATTAAAGTAATAGTCAACAGTTATCACATTTTCGGCACGACTTTTAAGCATTTTTATCACATTTTCGGCACGACTTTTTGCCACTGTCATCACATTTTCTGGACGACTTTTGGGCAAACCGTCACATTTTCGGCACGAGTTTCAGTCGACGGTGATGGTCTGTGTGGCCTCTGGCAGACCATCGGCAGTCACGCTGAGCGTGGCAGAACCGTGGGCGGTGCCCTCAACCACAACCACCAACTCACCACTGAAGAGCGGCATAGAGGTGGAGCAGAACGGCACGAGAGAGGTGGCGTCGCCATTGCAGGCGCCACGCAGCTTTCCGGCACCCGTGACCTTAAACGTCATGTTGTTTGAGGCAGCAGGACAGGGGTTGCCGTCCTTGTCGACGAGCGACACGGTGACAAACGACAGGTCCTCACCCTTTGACGCGATGGTGGCGCGGTCAGCCTTCAACACTATGCGGGCAGGAGCACCAGCCGTGCGTATCACCTGCTCGCCACATGGAGTGCCGTCGTAGTCGTAGGCCACAACCTTGATCTCGCCCGGCTCATAGACCACGTCGTTCCAACGCAGACGGTAGCGGTCGAGACGTGTGGCGGGGTTCTTCACCTTCCTGCCCTGGCTCTTGCCGTTTACGAACAGTTCGGCTGAAGGGTAAGAGGTGTAACAGTAGACAGGTGTGACCTCACCCTCGCGACCCGGCCATGTCCAGTGGGGCAGCACATGAAGCGTAGGAGCGTCCGTGCGCCAGTGGGAGCGGTAGAGCCAGAAGCGGTCTTTAGGCAGACCGGCGAGGTCGCAGATGCCGAAATAGCTTGATCGGCTGGGCCAATACTCGTCATAGGGTGTCGGCTCACCAAGATAGTCGTAGCCTGTCCACACAAACTCGCCGATGGTGTAGTCGCGGTCGTCCTGCATGCGCCAGTCGTCGTCGGGCAGGTTGCTCCATGAGCAATACTCCACATCGTAGCCCGAGCACTGTCCGTCGCTGTAGGTCTTGGTGTTGCTCACCTCCACCGGAAACTTGTACACGCCGCGTGAGCTGACGGTCGAAGCGGTCTCCGACCCCAAGAGGAAGCCCTTGGGCAGCTGGCGTATGTTGTTGTCGTAAAGATGAACACGATAGTTGAAGCCCGGCACGTCCATGACCTGTGCGAAGCCCGACTTAAGAGCATCTTCCGCGCGGTCCATGCCTTGTGTCACGGGGCGCGTGGGGTCGAGCTGGTGGCAGAGGTTTTGCAGATGGGCAGCAATGTCGCGGCCCTCGGTGCTCCACTGCTCAGGAATCTCGTTGCCTATGCTCCACATCACGATAGACGGGTGGTTGCGGTGGTTGAGCACCAGGTTGGTTATGTCGCGGTCAGCCCATTGCTTAAAGTCCTTGGCGTAGCCGTTCTTACATTTTGGATAGATCCACATGTCGAAGCTCTCGGCCATGACCATCATGCCCATCGAGTCGCACACCTCCATCTGCCATGTTGACGGCATGTTGTGGGCCGTGCGAATGGCGTCGCAGCCCATGTCCTTCATGGTGCGTATCTGGCGGATGAGGGCAGCCTTGTTCACAGCGGCACCCAAGGGTCCGAGGTCATGGTGCAGGCACACGCCCTTGATCTTGCGCGACACGCCGTTGAGCTGGAAGCCGTCATATTGTGCCACACGCACGGTGCGTATGCCCACCTTCTGACGCGTCTCGTCGATGACCTTCTTGTTGCGGTAGAGACGTGTCACGAGCGTGTAGAGATAAGGCTGCTCGGGCGACCACAGCTGCGCGTCCTTGACATCGAGGCTGAACACAGCGTTGCCCTCGGCATTGAAGTCGCCATAACGCTTCTGTGCCACCACCTTGCCGTCGGCACCAAGGAGCTGTGTCTCCACGGCGAGCGTCTTGTCCACACACTCAACATTGCTGCACACGCTCACCACGGCCTTGCCGTCGCCAATGCTCTCTGTGCGGAACCAGCAGCCCCACGGGTTGAGATGGGCCTCATCGGCGGTGGTGACGAGCGTCACAGGGCGATACAGGCCGCCACCCGGATACCATCGCGAGCTCTCCTCGCGGTTGTTCAGGCTCACGCTGATCTCGTTTTTTCCTTTCTTGAGATAAGGGCGGGCATCGACACGGAAGGCGTTATAGCCATAAGCCCAATGGCCTGCCAGCTTGCCGTTGATGTAGACATGCGGGTCGGCCATGGCGCCGTCAAACTCGAGCACGGCGGTCTTTGGCACGCTCTTCAGGTTGACCGTGGTCTTATAGAAGCCGCGGCCGATCCAGGGCAGGGCACCTGAGCGTCCTGACTTCTCCGTTTTCTCTGTCTCGCCGTTCTGCTCTATCGCCACAAACTGAAGGTCGTGCTTCTTGTCGAACGGTCCGTTGATGGCCCAATCGTGGGGAATGGTTACGGCGCTGTAGCTTATGCTGTCGCGCGAGAACTGCCAGTTTCTAAGGTTCATGCTCTGTCGTGGCTGCGCCGTGGCGGCGAGGGGAAGAGCAAGAAGCAGGAGGCTCGTGAGCCTGTTGTATATTGTTGATGTTTTCATTTTTTCAATCATAAAACCATGCGTATAAAATGCGCAAAGCTCTTTGTTAAACATTCATGCAAGCTGCATATTCTTAGGCGCTTCGCGCAGGGTTAGACATTAATGTCCATTAATTAAACGTTAATTAAACATCAATTTTGCGCGCGAAGCGCGTATTAATGATAATTAATGAATCATTAATGGAAATTAATGTTTACAAAGCATGAGCGCGAAGCGCAATGTAAATATTAATCTTTACGAAGTTTCAGAAAATCATTTAAACGCATTCATCGCCGCTGTGGGTTTGCCGCTCTTGTCGAAAGCACCGAGCGAGTAGCTTTTCCAACCGTTGTAAGCCTCCGGTTCCCAGTAGAACACGCCAAGACATTGCTTGATGTTCTTGCAGCCGTCCACCATCTTCTTTGTCACGGCAGCAGCGTTGTTCGAGTCCCACGGCATGCCAATCTCGCAGAGCATCACCTTCTTGCCATAGGTTATGGCGAGGGTGCTCATGTTGGCCAGGCAGTTGTCGGTGTCGTTCTTCCATGTCGAGTCGGTGGGATAGAGCGAGAGACCTATCACGTCCCATTTGGCACCGTTCTTCTTCAGACCGTCAAACATCCATGTGAGGTGCGTAAGCTCCTGTCCGCGGTCTATGTGCACGATGCAGAGTGCGTCAGGAAAGACGCTCTTTGCAGCGTCATAACCGGCATTGTTCAGACTCACATAGTTGGCAAAATCGTTGCCCTTGGCCTCGCCCATGGGCCACAGCATGCCTGACGTTGTCTCGTTGCCGATCTGCACCCACTGCACATCGACGCCCTTGTCTTTAAGTGCCTGAAGCACCTCCTTGGTGTGGTCAGCCACAGCTGTCTTCATCTTTGCGAGGTTATAGTTTTTCCATGCGTTGGGAATGTTCTGCTTGCCGGGGTCAGCCCATGAGTCAGAATAATGGAAGTCGACCATCAGCGCCAGGCCCTGAGTCTTTGCGCGCAGCGCCTTTGCCACCACATCGGCCTTGTTGCAATAGCCATCGGTGGGGTTCACCCACACACGCAGACGTATTGCGTTCATGCCCAACTCCTTCATCAGCTCGAAGCAATCGGTCTGCTTGCCGCTGGCGTTATAAAATTTCATTCCCGATTTCTCCATCTCCGTCACCCAACTGATGTCGGCACCTTTGGCAAAGGTCACGGTCTCTGTAGGCTTCTGGTTGTCACCGTCATCTCCCTTTGACGCTCCGCCGCCGTTGTCGTCGCCGCCACAAGCGGTGAGCGAGAAGATGCTGCATGCTGCCAGCATCATCATTTTGATTAAAGATTTTTTCATATAGTTGATTGGTTTTTGATTTATTTAGTTGAGATATTTCTTCGTTCTGTTCAGATAGAGCAATACATGTTTGGCAAAAATACAAATAAAAAATGGAAACGACACTCTTGTGGAAGAAAAAAACAATATCTTATTATAGCCCCTCAACGGTTTTATCAAAAGAATCTTTCACTCCCCTTTCACCGCTCTTCTCGCAGCTTCAATGATCGAGTCGAGTCCGCGCTTGGCGTCAGCATCGGAGAGAGCAGCGGGAAGAGAGGGAGCGATGCCGTTCTCCACACTTTGTTTATCGGCATCATACATGGGGCAGGCGGAGAAGCGGACGCTCCACCCTATGGGCAGCTCGCTGGAGAACGGCATACCTGCGCCACCACCCGTACTGTCGCCCACGACCACAACGCCAGGGCAACATTTCATATATTTCACAAACTCGTTTGCCGCGCTGTAGACCGACCTGTTCGTGAGCACAGCCACACGCTTCTGCCAACGCATGCCGTTAGAAGGCTTGAGATATTGTGCCTCAAGGTCAGAGAAATCGTCATGGCCCCGTCCTGTCTTGTGACGCATGTAGCCCACAAGACGCTTCTCGTTGGTGAACCGCGCAGCCAACTGCTCCGCTGAAGTCACGAGCCCACCCGAGTTGTCGCGAACATCTATTATAAGTGCGCGGCAAGGGGCGAGATACAGCATCACCTCATCGAGGTTGCCCTCGCCAAAACCGTTGGCAAACGAGGCACAGCGTATGTAGCCTATGTTGTCGTCGAGAATGCGATATTTCAGCGAGGCAGCGATGCGATAATCGGTCCCGAGATACCTGCGCAACAACGTGTCGCTCACGTTGGCAGGATAGTCCTCATGCCACGACCAGTTGCGCGCCACATCCCATGCCGAATACATGTTGACATGTCCGTCGCGCAGCTCACCCAACATGTTGCCCAACACCTCAAAGAGCTGGTCCTCCGTCATGAGGTCATTAACCTGCGCGGCATAACGCGCGTGCACCTCGTTCCAGTCGACGCCCAAGGTCTGCTGCTTCTCCGCAAAGAAGCAATAATGTTCATCCATCATCTTCCACAGCGCCTCGAAGTTGCCACGCGCCGTGTTCGAATATTCGTCCTCGTCAACACACGAGGTGAGCGACAACGCGGTTAGCGACATGAGCAACAGCGCTGACGTGAGACGACAGAAGAGAGGTCGTAAGATGTTTCTGAATGATGGATTGGTCATAAAAAAATAATGATGGATAGGTCATGAAGCTGATGACGGACAGGTCATCAACGAGAAGTTGGAAAACGGTTACGGCTGCATGCGGCAGATGGTAAAGCGCCGCACCATGCCAAGAACAAACATGTGGTTATAGGTGTGCTGCTTGAAGTTGTTGACCTCTGCCTGGCGCACATCGCCCATATAGCCCAAGCGCAAAGCCGTGCGGCCGAGGGTGATGTCGAGAGCGAGGAGCTGGCGCAGCGAAGGAGCGCAACCTACGGTTGTGGGCACCACGTTGTGGTCGTAGTTGCCGCGGGAGAAAATCTCATAATACGACTGCCCGTAGTTGGGCGAGAACATAACGCCCGCGAGCGGCACAGCCACCTCATAGACAGCCTTGCACGCCGTGCGGCCAACAGCGAAGCGCCAAGCCGCCGATGCCGACGGCGTGAGGTCTACCGACAGACGCGCCTGTGCGGGGTTGTTGCCGTTGCGCGTGTTGTAAAGGAAGCCGATGTTAAGGTCGGCAAGAGCACCCGCCTTAAGCTCCAGACGGTTGTCGAGGAGCGTCCAATGGCGGTGCATGCCATAGCTGAAGCGGAAGAGTCCGGCCATGTCGTTGGCGTTGTCGGCGCGGTTGCGGCCAAACGCCAGTTCGCCATAATAGACCAACTGCTGCGACCACTGCCGTCCCTCCTTTCGTCGTTCCGTCTGCGACTCATAGGCAACCGCCGTGCCACGATATTTCTCTGGCGAGAGATAGGTGTCGAGGATGTTGGTTGAGCCCACGGCTATCATCTGCGCGTTGGTCACGATGCGACGGCCCGATGACGAGCAGCTGTCTGTCGGCACCTGCTGAGCAAAAGAAGCAAGAGCCGACACCAGGCACAAGAGCAACAGCCATTCTCTGAATCTGTTCATTATTCTCAAAACAAAACGTTTTCGTTAAATTGTTTCCACCCTACGGTTTTCATTCAAGCACATTGTCACCGTTGCCGTCGGTGAAGAGATTGAGCTGTCCCGTCATCTCGTCAATGACCTGCTGCTGGCTCTTTCCCGCATCGCGGTCAAGATCCACAGGCTCGTCATCCTCCTCGTCGTCATTGTCGTCGGCAGGAGGTTCAGGGAAGCGCAGCGGCTCCAGCTCCGTGACCTTCTCCACATCGAAGGTGGTGAGACGTTTGCCCTTGGCCTTGAAGCCCTTCACGGCGATAAACTCCTCAGCATCCACCTCCATGGGCTCACGGTGGGCATCGTTGCCGCCGAAGGTCACCTCAAGACGCGGGAACGGCGTGTCGGTGAGCAGCACAAACCGGTTCTTCGGGTTGTCGCCAAGGAACGACTGCTTGCGCTGTGTGGCCTCCATGCAGAAGCGTTTCAGATAGTAGAAGCCGCCGTTGTCGGCATCTACCACCACGGCTGTCCACGCCTTCTCAGGCTCCCATTTCTCTATTATGCGGATATTGTCCTCATAGTGGTTGTTGGCATCGAAGTTGGTGATATAAAACTCGCCCGTCTCCAGCACCACCAGAATGGCGTCGTCCTCGTTAAACTCGCCGAGCAGACGTCCGTGCTCGTCATAGTTGATGCGGTTCACATCGGGGTCGAACCACACCTCCCGTCCGCCGAGCGTAGAGTGGCCGTGGCTCTTCAGTCCTATGCGATGAACGGGGTTTCTTGTTACGAGCTGTCCCTTGGCACCACGTCCCTTGATAGGCACGAGCGAGAAGTCTTTCTCTATGATGACCTTCCTAAGGCGCGGGTTAGCCTCAAGGATGACCTTTATTATCTCTGCCTCGCCGTTGGGGTTGGCGGTGAAATACATTATGCGTGATCCCTTCTCGCCACGGGTGATGTCATACTCGCGATCGCGCGTCACCGTAGGCACGTTGAAGCGCTTGATATAGTGGGGGCCGTTCTGTCCGTCGCGGTAGACCACGTTATAGGTCGTGCGCCTGTCGTTCTTGTTGTAGACCTGTAGCCACAGCACGTTCTTGCCCACGAAAATCTTGTCGGCCACCTTAACGACCTTAAACTTGCCGTCCTTGAAGAACACAATGATGTCGTCGATGTCGGAGCAGTTGCACACAAACTCGTCCTTCTTCAGACCCGTGCCGATGAATCCCTCCTGACGGTTGATGTAGAGCTTCTCGTTGGCCTCGACCACGGTTGTTGCGACGATGGTGTCGAAACTCTTTATCTCGGTGAGGCGCGGGTGGTGCTTGCCATACTTGTCCTTTATAAACTTGAACCAGTCGATGGTCACGTCGGTCATGTGGGCAAGGTCGTAGTCGATATCCTTAAGTTCGGCCTTGATCTTGGCCATCAGCTCGTCGGCCTTGTCCTTGTTAAACTTAAGGATGCGCTGCATCTTTATCTCCATCAGTCGGAGGATGTCGTCGCGTGTCACCTCGCGCACAAAGTCCTTGGCGAAGGGCGCCAGCTTCTTGTCGACAAACGCCACAGCCACATCCATGTCGGTGGCGTTCTCAAAGCCGCGCTCCTTATAGATGCGCTCCTCTATGAAGATGCGCTCCAGCGAAGCGAAGAACAGTTGCTCAAGCAGCTCGCCACGACGGATCTGCAGCTCCTTGCGCAAGAGGCCCATGGTGCTGTCTACGTTGTAACGCAGCACATCGCTTACCGACAGGAAGCACGGTTTGTTGTCCTGGATGACGCAGCAGTTGGGCGACAGGTTAATCTCACAGTCGGAGAAGGCATAGAGGGCGTCGATGGTCTTGTCTGACGACACGCCGGGGGCGAGGTGCACCAGAATCTCCACGTTGGCGGCGGTGTTGTCTTCCACCTTCTTTGCCTTGATCTTGCCCTTCTCTATGGCACGCAGAATAGAGTCGATGAGCGTTGCTGTGGTCTTGCTGAACGGGATCTCCCTTATGGCGAGCGTCTTGTTGTCGAGTTTCTCTATCTTGGCCCTCACCTTGAGCATGCCGCCCCGCTGACCGTCGTTATACTTGCACACGTCAATGCTTCCTCCCGTGGGGAAGTCGGGATAGAGGTTGAACGGCTGGCCCTTGAGGTAGCTCACGGCAGCGTCGCACAGGTCGTTGAGGTTGTGGGGCAGGATTTTCGAACTCAGACCCACGGCAATGCCTTCAGCACCTTGCGCCAACAGCAACGGAAACTTCACAGGCAGGGTGATAGGCTCCTTGTTGCGTCCGTCGTAGGATAGCTGCCACTCGGTGGTCTTGGGGTTGAACACCACGTCGAGGGCAAACTTTGACAGGCGTGCCTCTATGTATCGTGGAGCAGCGGCAGGGTCGCCGGTGAGGATGTTTCCCCAGTTGCCCTGACAGTCGATGACCAGATCCTTCTGTCCCATCTGCACGAGGGCATCGCCGATGGAAGCGTCACCGTGAGGGTGAAACTGCATGGTGTGTCCCACAATGTTGGCCACCTTGTTGTAGCGTCCGTCGTCCATACGCTTCATGGAATGAAGGATACGTCGCTGCACAGGTTTCAGGCCGTCCTCGATGTGGGGGACGGCACGCTCCAGAATAACGTATGAAGCATAGTCGAGGAACCAGTTCTGGTACATTCCGCTAAGGTGGTGCACAGCCGAAGCGTCAAACCGGTTCACAGGCTTATAGTCGGAATGGTCCTCGCCCTTGCCGTCGGCAGGGGCTTCATTCGCGTCGTTTAGGTCCTTGGCGTTCAACTCCTCGCCGTCTTTTATCTCGTCGTCCATATTATGTCGTGGTGTTTTTTAAAGATTAATTTGTCAACTCGCAAAAGTAATAAAAAAAATTGAGAAAAAAGACGATAATTTAATTTTAGTTGAAAAAGTGAAGAGGGAAAAGTGAAAAGTGAAGAGTGATATAAAATTAAAGGAAAAAGTGAAGAGTGAAGAGTGAAGAATTCAATAGCCTTGTTTCATCGTAGCCTTAGCCATTGAATTCTTCACTCTTCACTCTTCACTCTTCACTTATTTCACTTGTTCTTCTCGTAATATTCAATTGCGGCGTGAATGTTTTTCTGCACCGCCTTTGTGCTGAACGTAGCGCCTGTGCAGCCATCGACCTTGGTCTTCTCTGTCAGCTTCTTGGCTTTCGAGAGCTTAAGGTTGTTGTAGAGAGGCAGCAGAAACTGCTTGACGCGTGAAAAATAGGGCACGGTCTCTTCGTTCTTCAACGCCACGACCTTCACCACGTTGCCTTTCTTTATGTGCACCTCCACGGGCGTTCCCTTGCGGTAGCCACGGGCCTTGCATATCGTTGTTGTGCGCACCACATAGGTGCCGTCAGCCTTTTTCGTCATCACGTCGCCGGCATGCGCCGACAGGGCAGAGAGGCAGAGCAGCAGAACAACAGCGGCCCGCTGCATGCCTTTGAAAACAGAAATATTGTTTTTGTTCATTGTTTTTTATTTTAATAATTGCTGGGGGGAGTTAAAGGGAAGTTAAAGGGAAGTTAAAGGGGAGTTAAAGGGAAGTTAAAGGGAAGTTAACTCGCTTCGCGAGTGAAGTTAACGGACAATAGCTTTAGAGCTCAAGCAATAAAACATATGTCCGTTAACTCCCGTTAACTTCCGTTATCTTCCGTTATTTTCCTAACTTTCCGTTACCTTCCGTTATCTTCCTAACCTTCCGTCACCTCCTATTTCATCGTCACCTGAATGCGGTTTCCCGATGTGGTGAGCAGACGGCAGAAATCGCGTATGTCGGCAGGGGTCAGGCGGTCAACCTTCTGAAGATACTGGTCGTTGAAGTCGATGCCATCGCGCAACTCGTGATAGCGCACATACTCCCACCATCCGTTGGTGAGCACGGCGCGGTCATAGTTTTTACGCTCATACTCCTTCACGTTCTTCAACTGCTCCTCCGTGGGACCCTCTTTAGCCATGCGCTGCAACTGCTCGTCGATGACAGGCAGCAGCTCGTCATATTTCTTGGGGTCGCAACGGAAGTTGACGGTCATGGAGCAACCCTCGGTGGGATATTTCCAGAACTGTCCATCCACGCTCACACCATAGGTGCCACCCTTCTCCTCGCGCACGGTCTCGGTGTATACGGCACGCATGATCTGCGAGAGCACGTCGAGCTTAAGGTCATTGTCGGCGGTGTAAGGCACATCTGCGGTGTAGAGCACGTTGGTGAGCGCCGACGGGGTCTTCAGCGTTTGATGGAACACCGTTGTGGTCTTTCCGCGCTCAATGTCGAGAGCATACTGTCCCGGCCTGTGGTCTGCCTCATGACCCTTCTTCGCCTTCTTGCCAGGCAGACTTGCCACATACTGGCAGAGGAGATCTTCAAACAGGTCCTCACGAATGTCACCCGTGACGATGAGGTTCATGCCCTCAAGGTTGGCGAAGCGCTCATGATAGATCTCGTACATGCGGTCGAAGTTCACCTCGTCAAGACGTTCTGCCGTGATGGGCTCCGTGCGCTTGCGGTGTCCATAGACAGCCACGCGCAACGAGTCGTTATAGGTTACGTTCGGACTGGCGTTACGGTTCTTCAGCATCGACCGCTGCTTGGCAACCATGTTCTGGAAGATGGCCTTATCCTTGCGCGGCTGGGTGAGGTAGAGATACATCACCTGAAGCCAGGTCTCAAAGTCGGAAGCCACACACACGCCCTTCACGCCCTCTTCCTCCGAGTCGATGTAAGGCACCACGCGCAACGCCTTGCCACGGCGTTTCTTCTCAAGGGTGAGGTAGTCGAAATCGGCAGCGCCACTCTCGCGCACCACGCTGCCCAAGAACTGCAAGGTGGCGGCGTCGCTGTCGGGGTAGAGCGAGCGGCCACCCAGACGGAACATGTTTATCGTCAGGCGGTTAGGCTCTATGTCTGAGGAACGCGCACTGACCTTTATGCCGTTGGAGAGCACATACTCGGTGTAGCCGTTTGCCACCTCACGCTTCGACACGATCTTGCCCTTCTTGGGAAGCTTCTTCATGAACGTGGGGTCCACGGCACCTGCCTTGTTGTCGTCGGCATATTCTTTCTTCTGTGCAGCTTCTATCCACAACTTAAACTGGTCGGCTGTGGGCATGGTGTAAGCCTTGCCGTCATACTGTGTCGGGCCGAACACCATGCACACCTGGTTCTCGTCGGTGATGATGTCCTTCAGCGTCTTGTTTATGTCGTCGAGGGTCACGGTGGCAGAGAACTCGGCCTCCAGCGCAGCTTCATACTCGATGTTCATGCAAGGCTCAGCGTTGCAGAAGTTGGCGACGATGGCCTTGGCATACTCGGCGTTGCGTGTCTTCTCCTTGTTGTCGAGGCGGTGCTCAATGCTGACGGTGTGCTGCACCTTGGCATGCTCCAGCTCTGCCTCGGTCACACCATAGCGGCGTGCCTTCTCCACAACAGCGATGGCAGCGTCGATGCCCGTATGCGGGTCGTTAGGCATCAGACCGATGTTCAGCGAGAACGCTTCTTTCTCGGGTGTGATGTAGAAGTTGCCTGAGCGGCAGCTTGCCGACATGACACGTGGCTGCGCCTCATGCGAGAGCTGTGCCAGACGCTGGCGCAGGATGAACATGGCAAGACGCGACTTGTAGCCGCCGAGGAACGCCTCGCGCGTGTCGCGCTGTGAGCGTGGGTCGGCGTCGCGCTTCATGAAGAGCGACAGGTTGAGCGTGGGCTGCTCCTTGTCGGCTTGGGTGTAGACAATCATCTCCTTGTTGTCGGGCACACCATAATAGGTGCGCTCGGGCGCTCCTGCCGGCACGGTGTCGTCCTTGAACAGGTTCTTTATCTTTGCCTCCATCTCGTCAACGTTGATGTCGCCAACAACGATGATGCCTTGCAGGTCGGGACGATACCAGCGGCGATAGTAGTCGCGCAGCACGTCATAACGGAACGTGTCGACCACCTCTATGTGTCCGATGGGCAGACAGTCGGCATACTTAGATCCTGCATAGATCACCGGCATGGCGTCTTCCATCATGCGCATGGACGCCATGCGTGAGCGACGGGTGCGCCACTCCTCACGGATGACACCACGCTCCTGGTCGATCTCGTTGTCTTTAAGCAGCAGCGAACCAGCCCAGTCGTGGAGGATGATGAGACAGGTGTCTGCCACGCCCGCCTTGGTTATCGGGGCGTTGGAGATGTTGTAGACCGTCTGGTCGATGGACGTGTAGGCGTTGAGGTCGGCGCCAAACTTTATGCCGTTGCGCTCACACCAGCTGCGCACGGAGCGCTCGCCACCGTTGCCGTCGGGGAAGTGGCGTGTGCCGTTGAACGCCATGTGCTCAAGAAAGTGTGCCAGTCCGCGCTGCTGCGGCTCCTCCAAGATGGAGCCCACGCGCTGCGCGATGTAGAAGTCGGCTTGTCCCGGTGTCTGGGCGTTATGTCTAATATAATAGGTGAGACCGTTGCTGAGCGTGCCTTTGCGTATGCAGCTGTCAAGGGGCAAGGTCTGTGCCCCGGCGGCCATGAAGCCGCCAAGGCAGAAGAGGAGCGATAAGATTTTTCGCATAAATCAGAATTTTGTTCCGTTAAGGTTATATTCGTTACCGTTGTTGACGATCACGACACGTCCGTTCTTTACAAACTTGCCGTTCTTTGCTGTTGCGCCAAGCCCAACGTTGTTGATGCCTGTGCTTTTGGGGTCGAGAGTGTAGGCTGTGAGGCCGTCGGCAATGATGTTGCCCTCACCAAGAGCTATGGTGCTGTTGCCGCGCAGGTTGCCGATAAACTCGGTGGCGGCGGTGGTAGACACCTCGCCCTTGTTGGTGCAGCTTGCCACCGACACCAAGCCCTCGGCGCGAGCCGAGTTGGCGATGATTCCGGCAACATAAGCATCCTGTCCTCTCACAGCAGCGCCCTTTCCACCTCAGCCACAGCTGCAGCGATACCACTCAGTATGTTGTCCTGCTTGCAGCTTATGCGGAGGCTGAAGGCGTCGCTGGTGTTGTCTCTACATGGCGGGTCGTGGTTAGGGGATGGTCACTTTCTTGTTGCCGATGACATAGACGCCCTGGGCGAGTCCGCCTACCGCCTTGTCATAACTCTGGGCACTCTTTACCAGCCGTCCGTCGAGCGTGTAGACATCCGTCTTGCCCTTCTGGCTCTCGGCGGTGGTGGTATTGATGCCTGCCGATGTGCCAGCCACTTTGTAGCTATAGTATATCATCGCCCAGTTCTTGTTGCCGGTGTATGAGTAGTCGGTGCCATAGAGCGTCGCGGTGTTTCTGCCTCGGTTGGCCACTACCATGTTCTCACCGTCTATGATTGGAGTGACGCCGACAGCCACTACACCATACTTGCACAGCGTGATGGGGGTACCCAGTGAGAGTGTGGCGGCATCTACAGGCACCAGCAGAGCACCACCGCTCATGTCATAGCCGAAGGCATACATCGTGGAGCCGTTGAGATAGACTCCATAGAACTTGCCTATGCCGCCATCCAAGCGTATGGCGCTCTTGACCACCTCGCCTGTGGCTGGGTCCATCTTGAGGATGAAGCCCTTGTGCTGTCCCTTGCTGTTCTCGTAGAGTCCGGTGAGTCCGCCCATAGACGAACCGGTGAAGTATACATATCCGTCTATCCACTGGCAACCGTTGTTATGTATGGTCTTCTTGCTGCCCACGGGGGTGATGGTCTTGACATAGCTGACGCTGAGGTCGGCAGCGCTGACCGATGCCAGCAGGAGGTTCTCGCAGTCGTTGGTGACGCTTACAGCCTTGCCGCCCAGCGTCAGTTCGTTGCCTGCCTTACCCTTTATGCGTCCGCTGAAGTAGAGGTTGCCGTCGGCATAGACCATCTTGTCCAGGAACGCGCTGGCGGCAATGCCCTCTGCGGTAAGGCTCTTGACAAAGTAGCCGTCCTTGTCTAACTTGGCAAGGAAAAGGTCGCCCACCACACCCTGAGAGTCACCATCCCACTCGGTAGAGTTCTTTGCGGTGAGTGTCTCTACGGTTCCGTCGCTCTTCTTCAGATACATCTCGGTGCGGAAGTTACCGGTGAGATAGATGCCACCATCCTCGTCGACAGCCACGCCATAGACCGACATGTTGTCCTTGGTGAATCCCCTCTTGCGCTTCTCTACCTTGCCCGCGATGAGGCGCGACCACTCCAGGCTGCCGTTCTCGGCTATCTTGAGCACCAGGTAGCGGTACTCGCCGCTGACATTGCCCATGTCCTTGATGGTGGTCACATGGCCCGTGGGGTCTACATATTCTACCAGGTTGTCATAGCCAGCCTCTGCCACCCATGCGCGGGTCTTGAGCACAGCCAGCAGTCCGCCGTCCTTGGTTGGGACGATGTGCGACTTGTCGTGCGCGATGTCGCCTTTGCGCGTATAGGCGTTCCAGACGATTGAGCCTGCGTTGCTCACCTTCTGCAGAAACATGTTGCCATTTTGGCTGGTGCCCGTGTAAGGACTACCCACGATGGCGGCGCCGTCGGCGCCAGTGACCTGTTCGCCGTCAAACCAGAGGTTGACCTGTGAGGCCCCGGAGTTGGTGCCCCATGTGGTAGCCACATAGTAGTCGCCGCCCGAGGCTTTGACCATACCGATGATGTTGTCGCCAGCCGATGTGGCGCCGTCTACGGTGTGTGCCCAGTTGAAGGTCACTGCAGGCTGGGTCTCTGCCAGCGATGCGGTGGCGAGCATGAAACATGCTGCCAGAAAGAGTATAATTTTCTTCATACTTGTTTGTGTTTTGGTTATTATTGTCTTCATTGTCATTGTCATTTCGTTAGAAATATATGCCCGCAGCCAGGGTCAGGCCCATGCCGTGAGCGGTCAGCGCATAGCGGCCGTAGCGCCAGTCGGCGCGCACAAAGGGGTGGAAGCGCGGGCTAGCCTTGTAGGAGGTCTCGATGGCGGCGCCGGTAGACCAGGCGGGGTGGGCGAGGGTCTCATAGGCGTGCATCACCGGCGTAGCCATAGTGCCCTCGATGTGGTCGGCGCGGGCGTCGGTATGCCATGTCCGCGAGGCGGTGGTCTGGAGGTGGGTAAGCATGTAGCGAGACTCTACCGCGGCAGTGAGCGTCAGTGCCGACTGCCATGACCTAACCCGCAACTGCCGATAAGGTTCGGCATATTCCTCATGGTAGTCGCAGTAGGCGGTACCCGCCTGCAGCGCCCAGTAGCCCCGGCGGCAGGCTATGGGCAGCACGTGCTGCCAGAGCGCGTCGGCACCTATGCGCAGGGTGGTGAGGCGGTACATCTCGGCAATGGCTATCTGCGGGTAGATATTATCCTGAGCCGTGCCGAAGATGTGCTCGAAGCCCTGGCGCCGCTGCCACTCCTCGCTGAGCCGTAAGCCCAACGTGTGGCGCCCCACTGTCGACAGCCATCCCGCCGTGGCGTCCTGCCGATGCAGCCGCAGCGTGGCGAGAGGCAGTTCGTTGAGCGAAGAGATAATCTTCTCAATCTCTGTAAACTCATAGCCCGCCTGGGCGAAGGCACCACGCTGGCTGTCGCGTCGCTGTCGGTAGCTGAGCATGCCCCCTAAAGAGTGGCCTTGGTAGTAGGTAGAGGTGTTGGCTCCCCTGAAGCGGTAGTAGTCGTTGCCCATGCCCGTGAGGTGATAGATGGTGGGCATGCTCACCTCGTTGTAGAGCTTCACCTCGTTGGTCTGCTTGTAGCGTCTGGCGCTCACAGCCATGCCCATGACGCCGGTGCCCACCTGGGTCGAGACGCCCACCCGAGCCATCAGGTTGCCCGAGAGGTTCTTGGGGCGTGGGTCGCGGGTGCGGAACTCCATCCGGGCGGTGTATTCACCCTCGGCAGCGATGTTCCATCGGCCCAAAGGATAGGAGAAGCCACCCATAAAGTGGTAATACTCACCATGCGTGTTGCCCCCCACGGTGTCGGCCATCAGGTAGGGGTAGAGCAGCCGGTAGTCTGTGGTCTCGCTGAAGCGTACGTTGCGCGTGGTGCCGTTGCGGTAAGCCGCATTGCCCCACAGCGTGGCTTTGCCCTTGTGCAGATAGGCGTCGATGCAGCCGTAACCCGTGCTGCTGCCCGTGCCGTCTTCGAGTCGCGCGGGGCGTGAAGCCTTGCTGTAGTCCATGCCTGCCTGCAGTCTGTTGATAGAGGCGCTGTAGCTGTAGCTCTGCATGGCTGGGTTGAGGTAGAGCGCGGCACCGAAATCAGCCGACGGCATCTGCGTCTGCCACATGCGTGCCGACAGCGAGGTGTGGGTGCTGTCATTCTGCTGCGCCGTGAGGGTGGCGGGCGCTGCCATGAGCATGGCTGTGGCAAGGAGCGCCGTCAGGGAGGTGGTAGAGGTATCGTATTTCATCTTCTACTGCTTGGGAGTTATGCCATCATAGGTCACTGTGGTCGCCTTGGTACCAGCGGCGTCGATGGCGGTATGCTGCAGCTCGACGATAGAGGGTATGCACTCGGTGTTGAAGTCCTCGGTCGAGTTGTTGGTGTCCTGCAGGTGCATGGTGCCGTCGGCGTTGAGATACTGGAGCTTCCGGCGCACGCTGCGGAAGTATCGGGTCTCGTCCTTGTCAATCTTGCCGCAGTGGGTCCAGCCAGCGTCAACCGACGGGGGCAGAATATTCCACAGGCGCTTGGCCTCGATGCTGCAGTTGACCCCATCGACAATCCATGCGTTGGGCATCTTGTACGCATCCTGCTGCATGGGGAAAGTGCCGGCAGGCAGATACATCGTATAATAATAGGTATACTTGTAGTCCTTAAGGTACTGCGCCTTGTCGATAGGAATACGCGCCAGGGCGTAGGAGGTAAATCCTCGGTTGTGCAACACGTAGAACGACTCGGTATAACAATACCACTTGTCGAGATTGGGCACCGTCTCGCTGTCGATGTCCATGTGTTCGGGGTGGGTGGAAACATCGTACCACTCAAAGTCGGCGGCGCTCAGGTCAAAGGAGTTGGGGTTGGCGTTGCGGTGGTCTATGCCCGTGTCGCAGAGCAGCAGCGAGTGGCCAGGCTGCACGGGGTGGTCGGTACCGCTGCCGGGTATCACGTAGAGCGACCAGATAGTCATGGTGTCCTTGCGTATGTCGGGGGTGTACTCGAAATACAGGGTAGACTTGAACCGCGACTCGCAGAAAGCCAGTCCGTCGGCATAGAGCACGTGGTCGGTGTTGTTGTAAATCTTGATGTAGCTGTCGCCATAATACTGCAGTCCAGAACTGCGCAGCGTGCCGGCGAAGAATATCTCCTCAATGATGAAGTCGTCGTTGTCGGCCGACAGAAACGTCTCTATCTGCACCTGTCGGCTGCTCCCGGTAATCTGTACGTTCTCAGCCTTGCCGGTAAGTCGGCCTTTGGCCTGCGCCGTCTCGTTGTTGGCGTTGTGGGCGGTATAGGTGATGTCGGCAGAGTAGACCATGTCGTAGAGCCCCTCGGCGAGGGTGATGCCCTCGGTCGACGACAGGGTGGTGGTGACGCCGGTGGTGAGGTTGGTAATCTTTATCTGCTGGCTGGTGATTTGCATGCCGCTTATCCCCACGGGCGGCGTAACGGCAATCTGCGTGGCGGTGTGGCGGGTGCTGCCTGTCTCCAGGTCGGAGCATGCTGCCAGCACGCTCAGCGCCATGATGTAGAGTATAAGTCTTGTCTTCATATTCCTGTTTGCTGTTAGGGTTGTCTGTTATAGGCTCAAGCCCGCCTCGACTCCGAAGTAGGGCGAGGCATTGCGCCTGATGGTGCGCCCGTTGGCGGTGTAGTCGGGCAGATAGTCCAATATCTTGTTGGCGAAGAACGACAGGCGCATCATGCGGCCTATCTCCTTGGTCACCTTCAGATTGACGATGGCCGACATGGGCACCGTGAACGGTCGGAAGAGGTCGGCGTTGTAGTTGCGGGTGAGCTGGGAGAGTCGGGGGTCATTGAGGCTCTCCGTGGTGTAGGGATGCAGTTGGCCGTCGCTGGCTGCGATGTAGGCCATGGGCGTGCCGTTTTTCCACATTTGGCGGGTGTGTATCATCCACATGCACTGCACCGAGGTGGTGAATATCAGCCGCCACTCGGGTATCTGCGTATCAAAGGTCACATTGGTGTTGACGCGGTCGTTGAGCCTTCCGTCGTTCCAGTCGTAAAGCCCCACATACTGCTCGCGCACCGGCTGGTTGTCTATCACTGTGCTCACGGCGTCGAACATGGGTTGGCTGTTGGTGTAGAGCGTACGAAACCACGCTCCGGTGACATTGATACGGGTGCGCAGAGCGTGGATGCGCTGCGAGGTGAAGGTCAGTTCTATGCCCTGCTTCACCAGTCGGCTGCCGTTGCCCGCCTTCTGATAGCCGTCGAGCACCTGCCGCTCTGTGTAGGGCAACGAGTGATAGTCGCGGCCTGCCTGCATCTGGCTCACATCGTAAGCCCTGTAGGCATAGGAACCATAGATGGCGGCATATCTGAACCCGTCGTTCATCGTCTCCCTGAAATAGTCTATCGACAGCGTATTGTCGTGCCAGCCGAGGTCTACTCTCACCTCCCACTTGTGGTTGCGGGCGGGAGAGAGGTTGTAGTTGGTGGGGTCCTGGATGTAGGTGTGTACCACAAAACGGCTGTTCTGTGCCGGTGAAGACGCGTCGTAATACGCCAGAGATATGAAATTGCTGTAGTAACGGTCGGGGTAAAGATAGTTGAGGGTAGGCATCTTGGTGGTGATGCCATATCCGGCGTTGAGGGAGATGGTCATAGGTTCGCCGCCCACCGTCAGCTTGGGCAGATGCCAGCCCATATTGATGCGCGGGTCGGCATATATGCGTCCGCTCATGTCGTATCGGCTGTCCAACCCAGGCATCATTGCCAGTCGCAGTCCTGCCATGAGGTCTATGGTGCTCCTGCCCAGGCTCCAGCGCATCTGCTCTTCGCCGAAGGCAGACAGGTTCTGCAGCGAAGGGATGTCCTTGTATCGGCGCGGGCGTGAACTCCATCCCGTGACGCTCAGCGGGCGGTGCATGTCGTAGACCTGTCCGCGCCCGAAGTTCTTGGCGATGTCCCAGTTGGCACCCAACTTGAGGGTGTGGGTGGCTCTGCCGGTCTTGAAGCCCATCACCCCTTTGGCCTTGATATACGCGCTGAACGGTTTGCCGTTGCAGAGATAGTGGGCGATGTACTCGGCAAAGACCGCTTGGGCTTCGTTCTCACCGTCGGTCCATGACAGCGGCACTATGCCATAACGCTGCGGAGCCACGAGGCGTGTCTGTCGGAGCCGATCGGTCTGAAGGCTCACCATAGAGTTGACTGCCACTTCGCTCCACACCGACTTGCGGGGTTTCAGCATGAAGTTGTTGGTCATCGCCACGCGGTTGTACGACGAGCGGTATTCGTCTATGTGTCCGTAGTTGAGGTCGGGATCGGCCTTGGCATTGTCAAACGAGCCTTGATAGTCCAGCGCCGAGTTCCAGCTCCATGAGTATGCCTTCCTGTCGGCCTTGAGGGTGTATCTCAGCGACGCCGTCAGACGCTTGTAGTTCTCCAGGTTGTCTGTAGGGTCGGTCTTGGAGTCGAGGTAGCCTAAGTCCATGTTGAGAAGCGACGTTCCCCGCTGGTTGAGGTTGACTCCCTTGCCAGCCGAGAAGAGCTTGCTGTAGCCATCGGCCTTGAAGCGCACCGTCAGCGGCAGGGCGCGTCGTATCTTGCGTATGCTGACCAGTCCGCTGGTGAGGTTGCCATACTCTGCAGAGGGTATTCCGCGCATCACCTCTACGCTCTCGATGTCGTCGGTGGAGATGGCGCGCATGTCTACACCACTGTTGGTGATGTTGCGGCTGCCCTCGGCCGATGACGATGAGGTGGAAGACTGCGTGCCGCCCAAGGGCGAGTATTGGAGGTTGGCATCGGTCATCAGCGGCACACCGTCGATGACAAACTGGGTGCCCAGCGAGGTGATGGAGTAGTTGTTGTTTCTCGTCTCCGAACCATAGGCGCCCATCGTGCCGGTCTCGCGGAGCGTGATGAGATTGGCCTGACCCATATTGGGGTCCTTGGCATATCCGCCGGGCAACAGCTCCATCAGGTCGGCAATGCTGTTGGGTTGGAGATGTCTCATGGCGTCGCGCCCGATGACAGACGAGGTCGTCTGGCCCTGTCCGGTGCGCGCCGTCACAACCACCTCGCCCAGGGTGCTTATGTCCTCGGTCATCCTGTAGACTCCCTGTCGTTTGGCGGTCACGGTGAGCGTCTTATACCCTAAAATGGTGATGCGTATCTTCGTGCCCACCACCCGCTGGGGAAGTTCAAACCGTCCGTCGGCGTCGGTGATAGTCTTCCATTTACCCTGCGCCACGGCGCTCACCACTGCCCCCACCAAGGGGTCGCCCGAGCGGCTGTCGATGACGACCGACGCTACATTCTGCGCCCATGTCAGGGTGGCGCACATCATCCATAATAGCAGCGTGGAGTATATTCTCATGCTTGTCTTAACCTATAATATTTAACTTTATGCAAAGTTATTGCAATCAGAATACTGCGGCAATACCCAAAAATAGGTATTTTCATCGCCTCGTCCATCGTGCTGGGAAGCAGGGGTATCAGGTCTGTCGGCATGACCATTAAGCAAGCAAGAGAATGAGGATAGCAATGGCTTTTTTAAATTGTCATTATACCATCATAAAATAGCACTACCGTCCCGTTAAAGTGGACTAATAGCTCTTTGAATTAATTGAAATTTGATTAAAGTTTAACTTGTCCCGATTTTAACGGGCCACTAATGAGAACATTGTCATTATGCCGTTTTTTAAAGTCCATCAGCAACTGCATAGAAGACCTACCTATCTCCGTGTCGTCAGCCTCAACAAAATCAGAAATCTCATCATATACGTTTCCTTTGGCATCGTAGACAAAGAGTTTCCTGCCCCAAACGGAACCACAATGAAAAAAGAATGACGATTTGTCTTGCAGCCATTTGCAGTTCTCGCCACTCTCGCATTGGCCTAAATGGTAACCATCTCTCATCTTAAGACCTGGTAAATTGACAAAAATTAAACTCTCACCCCCTTTATCGAAATCACACAAATCAATATAATCGGCATCGATAAAGTTCATACGGGAAATGTTTATAATCTCCTCAGAGACATTTGTCTCACGAATGCACTTCAACCAATCGTTGAGCAGCTTCTTTATCACGCGGTCTGCATCCGAATCTGTCAACTCATCACGCCTGTCACGTATAGCCTCAAGAAGCCTGATGCTCTCGTTTCTGTTCTCAGGCAACGGATTGTATTTGTAACTGGGGCCGTAATTGTAAAGCACGGCAAGACTCCACATGCACCACAACTCAGGCTTTTCTTTACGACACTCATCAACAAGAAGCTGAGGAAGAACTGCCATTTCTTTCTCATCAGTATCACAATGTCCGAGCTTGGCTCTCCACTTTTGGTAAGCTTCGAATTCAAATACCCACAAGGCAATCAGATGTCCAGAAACGACATCAACTCCGTAATATTCAGGCATTGCCTTATACGCTTTACGATAAAACCCCTCCCGTCTCTTCTTAGATGTCTCACTATTCTTTTTCATTCTTTTTTCTTTACAATCTGTTCCACACTATTTTATCCACAACAATTAGCCACTTAGTCGGGCCCATTCAACAGATAGGCTATGATGGCAACGGCTGACGCAACAACATAGCATGCCAAGCAAGCCAATGCGGGCTTAACGGTAAGACCATAAGACCCGAAAAGGTGAAGACCGAAGAGGAGGATTGACAGAGGCGCAAAGGTGAGAAAGATGAGCTGACGGAAGTAGTCGGTACGCCCCACCTATGAGCGGTCAAAATATGTGAGTAACAGATTTTTCATTATAACGGCATTCGTTTTCTCCTGCAAAGGTAGTGTTTTTTATTCATTTTGCGTCTTTTGTGCCACTTTTTGTGCTTTTGCGTCAGCTAAAAGTAGGCACACATGCGACGTGTCGTTATAAGCTGAGACAAGTTCAGCGAAGGCAATATGGTTGATGTCTACAACCCCTTCAGCCTCATCAACGCCTTGAAACAATCAAGAGTAAGGCCGTTTAAGACAGACAAACGCCAAGTCATTGGATTAGGCATTGAACTGGATGAAAACGGCAAGGGAATATTGATTGGGAAAAGGTGGATTAAGGGAGTATCTGCTCCCCCGACTTAACGAAAAACGGTCATGGACGTTTCGCATCAAGAGGTTCTTATTCCAGTTCCTCTATTTCCTTTTCGTCCATTTCCCTGTCGAGTTGTCCGCGCCACAGATACTTGCGGGTCTCATGAACGATGATGCCGCTAAGACAGATGAGAGACAAAAGGTTAGGGATGGCCATGAGAGCATTCATGCAGTCGGCAAGGTTCCACACCAACGCCAGATTGACAACGCTGCCCACAAAGATGCTCACGATGTAGATCATGCGATAGAAAAGCATCCAGCGCTTGCCCTTGAGATACTCGACACAACGCTCGCCATAATAGCTCCAGCCAAGGGTTGTGCTGAAGGCGAAGGTGGAGAGACCGAAGGTGAGCAGCGGCGCTCCGATATACGGAATCTTGCTGAAGGCAACCTTTGTAAGGGCGGCGCCGTTATGATAGTCGATGTCGGGATAGGCAATGATGCTGGAGGTGATGACCAGGCCTGTGAGCGCACAGATGACAACCGTGTCCCAGAACGTGGCTGTGGATGACACCAACGCCTGACGGACCGGATTGCGCGTCTGGGCAGCAGCGGCAACAATGGGCGCGGAGCCAAGACCCGACTCGTTGGAGAACAAGCCGCGGGCAATGCCATAACGCGCGGCCATGATGAGTGTGCTGCCTGCAAAGCCACCGCCGGCCGCCTTTGTGGTGAACGCCGAATCGAAGATTACCTGAAGAGCAGGGAGCAGATAAGCATGGTTCACAAACAGGATGTAGATGCAACCCAACACATAAAAAATGGCCATGAAGGGCACAAGCATGCCGCACACCTTGGCTATCGACTTCACGCCACCCACGATGACGGCCGCACCAAGGGCGGTGACAACAAGACCTGTGATGTAGGGCGAGACGTTATATTGGTTCTCTACAAGCGTGGAGATGGCGTTGGCCTGAACGGTGCTGCCTATGCCGAAAGAGGCAAGGGTTGCAAAGATGGCGAAGAGCACGGCAAGCCACTTCCACCCCAACCCTTTCTCAAGAGCATACATAGGGCCGCCAATCATCTGGCCCCGTTTGGTCTTCACACGATATTTCACGGCAAGCAACCCTTCGGCATATTTGGTTGAGATGCCGAAGACACCTGTAAGCCAACACCAGAACACAGCACCAGGACCACCCAAGGCAATGGCCGTTGCCACACCAATGATGTTGCCCGTGCCTATGGTGGCAGCAAGGGCGGTGGCTAAAGCGCCAAACTGTGACACGTCGCCCGTGGCCTGCTTGTCGCGTTTCACAGACAACGCGATGGCCTTAAAGATTTTGCGCTGCGGAAAGCGAAGGCGGATGGTGAGAAAAATGTGAGTTCCCAAAAGGAGGACGATCATGGGCCATCCCCACAGAAACGCGCTGAACGCTGTGAAAAAACTGTTTATTGCTTCCATAGTCTCTCTCTAATAATGTGGCGGTCTTTAAAGAACGGCAGCCATGATTTGCATTATCCTTAACCTAAACTTAAACAATTTGTTATAATAACGGGTGCAAAGTTAACAAAAATATACGAAACAGCAACAAAAACAATCAAAATGATGCAAAACATTTTTATGGCAAGGACTGCGGATAAAAGCTTTTCGAAAAAAAATATCGTGTTTTTCACCTTTTGTATCTACATATTTCTTATATTTGCATATTCGATTCGTTTGCACAAAGGACGGTAAACGAAGAGACAAGAGGCATCTATTATAAACCTAATAAATAAATCGTTATGAACAACATTCCATCAGTATTTTGGCTTATCCCCATAGCCAGCGTCGTGGCGTTGGGAATGGCATGGTTCTTCTTCCGCTCAATGATGAAAGAAGATGAAGGCACAGACCGGATGAAAGAGATTGCGGCACATGTGAGAAAAGGTGCCATGGCTTATCTTAAGCAGCAATATAAGGTTGTGGCCATCGTGTTTGTGGTGCTCGCCGTCATCTTTGCCTTCATGGCTTATGTGATGAAAGTGCAGAACCCATGGGTGCCATTCGCGTTCCTTACAGGCGGCTTGTTCTCAGGCTTGGCTGGCTTCTTCGGCATGAAGACCGCCACTTATGCATCGGCACGCACAGCCAACGGTGCACGCACAGGACTGGACAAAGGTCTGAAGATTGCCTTCCGAAGCGGAGCCGTGATGGGGCTCGTTGTGGTGGGTCTCGGACTGCTCGACATCGCCATCTGGTTTATTGTTCTCAACGCTGTGTATGAAGGCGAGAGCACAGCCCTCGTAACCATTACCACCACCATGCTGACCTTCGGCATGGGCGCCTCAACACAGGCTCTCTTCGCCCGTGTGGGAGGAGGAATATACACAAAGGCTGCCGATGTGGGAGCCGACCTTGTGGGCAAGGTGGAGGCCAATATACCTGAAGACGACCCGCGCAACCCCGCGACCATTGCCGACAACGTGGGCGACAACGTGGGCGACGTGGCTGGCATGGGGGCCGACCTCTATGAGAGCTATTGCGGCTCCATCCTCTCTACTGCTGCTCTGGGCGCTACGGCCTTCGCCATGAACGGCGACATGCAGCTGCGTGCTGTCATAGCGCCAATGGTCATCGCGGCGATAGGCATCTTCCTGTCGCTCATCGGCATCTTCATGGTGCGCACAAAGGAAGGCGCAACGATGAAGGAGCTGCTCCACTCGCTGGGCCTCGGCACCAACGTGAGCGCGGTTTTCATTGCCGTCGCCACATTTATAATATTGTATCTGCTCGGCATAGAAAACTGGCTCGGACTGTCGTTCGCCGTCATCAGCGGTCTTGTGGCCGGTGTGGTCATTGGCCAGGCAACCGAATATTACACCTCACACAGCTATAAGCCGACACAGAAAATTGCGGAGGCATCGCAGACTGGTCCCGCCACCGTCATTATAAAAGGCATAGGCACGGGCATGATCTCAACCATGATTCCTGTGGTGACCATCTCCGTGGCCATCATGCTCAGCTACCTCTGCGCCAACGGCTTCGACATGTCGCTCTCGGCAACGTCGATAAGCACAGGTCTTTACGGCATAGGCATAGCAGCTGTGGGCATGTTGTCAACGCTCGGCATAACCCTTGCAACAGACGCCTATGGACCCATCGCCGACAATGCCGGCGGCAACGCCGAGATGAGCGGCTTGGGCAAGGAGGTGCGTGAGCGCACAGACGCCCTCGATGCTCTTGGCAACACCACAGCAGCCACGGGCAAGGGCTTTGCCATCGGCTCTGCCGCTCTAACGGCTCTCGCCCTGCTGGCATCTTACATAGAGGAGATAAAGATTGCGATGATGCGGGCCGTGGAGAACGGCCAACAATATGTTGACGCCGCGGGCAACATCTTCGACCCGACAAACGCCACGACAATCGACTTCATTGAGTTTTTCCAGGTAAACCTCATCAACCCGAAGGTGCTCGTGGGAGCATTCCTTGGAGCCATGGCGGCGTTCTTGTTCTGCGGACTGACGATGGGGGCTGTTGGACGGGCTGCCGAGTCGATGGTTCAGGAGGTGCGACGACAGTTCCGTGAGATAAAGGGCATTCTCGAAGGCAAGGCAACACCCGACTACGGGCGTTGCGTGGAGATCAGTACGCGAAGCGCTCAGCGTGAGATGATTATCCCGTCGCTGCTCGCCATCATCATACCCATCGTCGTGGGTCTTGTGCTCGGCGTGGCTGGCGTGCTCGGCCTGCTCACAGGCGGTCTCGCGGCAGGCTTCACCCTCGCCGTGTTCATGTCAAACTCGGGCGGCGCATGGGACAACGCGAAGAAGATGATTGAGGAAGGCCACTTTGAAGGCAAAGGCAGCGAAAACCACAAGGCCACAATCGTTGGCGACACCGTGGGCGACCCGTTCAAGGACACCTCCGGACCTTCGCTTAACATCCTCATAAAGCTCATGTCGATGGTGAGCATCGTCATGGCCGGACTGACCATCGCGTTCTTGTAAACATAAATGCCATGTTTGCGCATCGTAAATGCCATGGTTACGATTCGTAAATGCCATGTTTGCGATTCGCAAATGTCATGGTTACGATTCGCAAATGCCATGTTTACGATTCGCAAATGCCATGTTTACGATTCGCGAATGCCATGTTTACAATCCTCAAGTGATGATGTTTTGGCTTGCAAAAATGCTTTGTGAAGAATGCAAAAATATTAAAACCAAAACGGTCATTAGGCCGTTTTATGAATTATTTTACAACTGCTTGCAGTCTTTTGTTTTTTATAAGTTGTCTTTTGCTTGTTTTTAATTCATAATAGCTCGCTATTACTCATTAAAAGCCAAACAAAATCTACTCTTCTAAAAATCCAAAATCCGAGCAAGCCCTAACGACCGATTTGGGTTGAAACGGGAGCGTTTTCGCCCCAGTTTTGCATAAATATACAGAATGACAGAAAGATAGCAAACAGGGCTTTGTTCTTTCACAATGCACAGAATTATAGTTAAAATCAAATCACGAATTATTAACAGTTCTTAAATACACCCCTGCTTTGTCATTAAGCCTCTTTGAGGTCGTCAAAGAGGCTTAATGAGGCTGTCAAAGAGCCTCTTTGACAACGCAATAAAGGCACTTTCATTTTGTCAAATGGGCTTAATGAGAAACTGAATAAATATACGACTAAAAGTGCATATTTATGCATTGGATGAGGTAGCAAGACAAAAGTCGCTTTCTCAAGTTTTTCATTAAAATAAATTCTGCTTGCGCAAAGCCCTCTTATAAGAATTTCTGTTTCCTCAAAGCTTCCAACAATGTTTCCGACATTGCCTCACAGTCGGCCTTGGTGTAGCGGCAGTCGGTGAAGACTTGAGCCAAGGTCTGCTTGTTGTTTATCTTTACAAACTCCTTATTTTCATCAAGCTGCTCCTTATACGCATACGCCTTGTCTATGTCGGCAGCGCTATAGTCGTGGAAGGTCTCTTCGTGAATGATGGTGCTTACGGGCAGACGGTCGCTCAGAGGCGGGTTCTCATCGGGCCATCCCAAAGTTATAGTAGCCACAGGGAAGACCAGTTCGGGCAACTGTAGCGTGTCGATAATGCTTTGTGGCTGATACACTGTGGTGCCGAGGAAGCAACAGCCCAAACCCTCTTCCTCTGCCAGGTTACAGAACGTCTGGCAGAACAGTAAGGCATCGGTCATGGCGTTAACAAACGACAATGGGTTGTCGTAGCCGGGTGTCGCCTGACGCTGCTCTGCCCATAGGGTGGTGCGGCGATAGTCGGCACAGAAGGTGAGCACCACGGGAGCACCCGTCACCATTGGCTGGTTGAAATGAGCTGGTGCCAACTTTGTTTTCAGCTCCTTGCTGCGTGTCACCACCACGCTGTAGAGCTGCAGGTTGCCCATTGTCTGTGTGCGTTCAGCCTCCTTAATGAGTCGTGTGAGCAATGTGTTGTCTACATCCTTGTCTTGGTAACGGCGGATGCTGCGTCTTGTGTTTATTGTCTGCATAATATTAAAAATCCCATTTTACGCCCAGACAGGGGCGACACTTGAAGCCTCCCGTTGAGCCAAAGTTTTGCGTCAACTCTATCTCTGTGCCAACATTTAGGTTGTCAACCCCGAAATGGCGACCAACGTTGTACCAAAGCTGCGGCTCGCTTAAGAACACGGTGTGGCGTGTGTCGCTGCTGCCGTCTTCTTTAAAGTCACACTGGTGTGTCTCCCACCAGAAGTCGGCAAAGCCATTGAAGGTGAGTCCCGTCAGCCCGAACAGGTCCTTACATGTCCACACCGCCGTCAGCTGCATGGGTATGCTGCTGTTTCTCTTGCGTATGGTCTTGTAAAGGGCTTTCAGGTTGAGCGTGTTGCGATAGGTCTTGTCGTGCAAGAAATAGTCGACACCAAAGAGCCACGCGTTGTTTATGGGGTAGCTGCGTGTTATGCCACCGTTATATTCTACCTGTAAGCTGAAGTTCTTCAGTGCCGACTCCTGCCACAGGTTTATGCAACGCGCAATCTCCAGATAGCTGCCACCGGGTGCGAGGTTCGAGCCTTCCACATGGTCGTCATAGTTGAAATCGTGATCCACGAAGAAATAGGTGTTACCCCACTTGTCTGCCTTGAACATCTCAAGGGTCAGGGTCACAAACTTACGGTCGCTGCCAAAATCGTAAAACAGCTGGGCGTTGGTCTGGGCCTTGGCCTTGCTGCCCGTGAGCACAAAGCCCATGAGCAGCAAGGTGGCCATGACAATCTGTCTGGTCTTATTCATGTTTTGAAAAAATGTTTGTTGTTATTGGTCCACTTAAGCCTTGTCTTTGCTTGTGGTGCACTGGTCTACAAGATAGACAATCGACTCATAGGGAATGCCCGAGTTGGTGGTCAGGCCAATCTCACAAGTGCGACTGTTTGAGTAGCCCATGCGTATGCCCTTCTTCTCAAGTTGCGGACGAAGCTTGCGCAACGCATACTTGTTGACCTCGGGATGGGTGAAGCCACGGTCGCCGGCAAAGCCACAGCAGCCAACCTCCTCTGGCACGAACACATCGGTAGAGCACAGTTTGGCGAGAGCCACAATGGTGTCGTCCAACCCCATGCGGCGCATAGAGCAGGTTATGTGAATGGCCACAGGCTCATTTATGGGCGTGAACGCCAAACGGTCACGCAAGAAGTTGTAAATAAACTCAGCGGGCTCGTAGAGGTGCATCTTCTTTATTGTCTCACGCATGCGGTGCAGACACGGGCTCTGGTCACAGAGCACAGGCCATTTGCCTTCCTCGCTCGCTTCCCACAGCGCTTCCTCAAGCTCCTTCGACTTGCGGTCGGCGATGTCCATCATGCCCTTGCTCTCCCAGATGGTGCCACAGCACAGCTTGTCCATGTTCTTGGGGAACACAATCTCGTAGCCAGCCTTGTTGAGCAGCGACACCATCTTGTTTATGAGTGCCATCTCCTCAGGCGACTTATGCGGCAAGCCCATGGTCTGGTTAATGCAGCTTGGGAAATATACCACCTTGTTTTTCTCCTTAGGCTGTTTTGCCTCAAGATGCTTGTCCACATGGAACGCCTTGGGCATGGCAGGTGTCCACAGCGGGATGTTGAGCAGCGAGTGCATGCCGCCCGTTAGCGCCGACATCGCCTTTGTGCCGAGCACGGTGTGAGCAGTGTCGGCCATTGTGAGGACAGGACGTAGCGCTGTCTTCAGGCCTGCGAAATGGTTAGCTGCAAAGTTGCCTATCTTGTAGCCCATGCTTCCCTCAGGCATCTCCTGCTGACGGATGACATGTGTGAGCTCACCCATGTTGATGTGCATGGGGCAAGAGGTAGAGCACAGTCCGTCACCGGCACATGTCTTGTTGCCCCAATACTTATAACCTTTCACGAGAGCTTTGAGACGTTCGTTGTCTTCGCCCGTAGCTTTGAGTCGTGCTATCTCTCGCAGGATGATGATGCGCTGACGGCTCGACAGGGCAAAGCCGCAGGTAAGACAGTTGACCTCGCAGAAGCCACACTCTATGCAGCGGTCCACCAACGGGTTGGTCAGTGGCAGTGGCTTGAAATGCTTGATATGACACTCGGGATCATCGTTGAAGATGACGCCGGGGTTGAGCAGACCATCGGGGTCGAACAGCTCTTTCACAGCCTTCATCACGGCAAACGCATCGTCGCCCCACTCGTAGCGCACGAACGGTGCCATGTTGCGGCCCGTGCCGTGCTCAGCCTTCAGCGAGCCGTCATACTTGTCTACAACGAGGGTCTTCACGTCATCCATCAGACGCTCATATTTCTTCACATCTTCAGCCGTCTTGAACGACTGGTTGATGATGAAATGGTAGTTGCCTTCAAGCGTGTGGCCGTAGATGCAAGCATCGTCGTAGCCGTGACGTGCAATGAGGTCCTGCAGGTCAGCAGTGGCTTCGGGCAGGTCTTCTATGTGGAACGCCACATCCTCTATGAGGCAGGTGGTGCCCAGCTTGCGTGTGCCGCCAACGGCGGGGAACACGCCCGAGCGCATAGCCCAGAACTTGCCATACTCCTTCGGGTCATCGGTGAAATGTACCGGTGTGAAGGTCGCAAACTGCTTCAGACAGTCCTCTATCTGTGCGATATATTGCTGTAGCTCCTCCTTTGTCGAGGCTTTCGTCTCGGTGAGGATGGCTGTAAGGTTCTCGCCCGTGGTGTCGTTTACCGAAGCCAGCGACTTCTTGTCCAGTAGCTCCGCACTCTTCACTATCCACTCACCCTTGGCGTTGACAAGCTTCTTCATCGCCACAACGGCCTTACATGCCTCTTTTATCTCTTTGAAGTAGAGCATGGCGCTTGCCTTGAACGGATAATCAAACTCGGTGTTCATCGTCACCTCCGACAGGAACGCCAGTGTGCCTTCAGAGCCAACCATGAGGTGGGTAATGATGTCGAAGGGGTCGTCAAAGCGTACGAACGGCAGGATGTTGAGACCTGTCACGTTCTTGATGGCATATTTATATTTTATGCGCTCGCAGAGCTTCCCGTTCTTGCGCACCTCGTCGCGCAGGTCTTTGATTTTCTGAACAAACTCTGGCTTCTTCTCGGCAAACTGTTTCTTGCTCTCCTCGTCGCCGGTGTCGAGCACGGTTCCGTCGGCCAGCACAATGCGAGCCGAGAGAAGCATCTTGTCGCTGTTAGCGTGTGTGCCGCAGTTCATGCCCGATGCGTTGTTCATGACGATGCCGCCCACCATGGCGCTCTTTATAGATGCGGGGTCTGGAGCAAACTTTCTGCCATAGGGACGCAGCAGATCGTTGACACGCTGGCCGATGATGCCTGGCTGCAAGCGTATCTTCATGCCGTTGTCGAGAATGTCATATTTCTCCCAGTGCTTGCCGGCGACGATAAGGATAGAGTCGCTGATGGCCTGTCCCGACAGACTGGTGCCGGCGGCGCGGAAGGTGACAGGCAGATGCTTCGCCTTTGCAAGCACCAACAGTTGTGAGATCTCTTTTTCTGAGTCGGAGCGAATGATGATTTGTGGTATGAGACGGTAGAAGCCGGCATCACTTCCCCATGCCAGACGTCTCAGTTCGTCTGTATAGATGCGCTCTTCGGGAACAAACGAGCGAATCTCTTTCAGAAACGATACATATTTGGTATTCATTTTGTTGAAATTGTTTATATTCAAAGTATGTAGTTAATGGTCTTGCCACCTGCTTGCCATGCTTCTTTAAAAGTTGCCATGCTTTTTTAAAGATTATGCAAAGGTAATATTTTTTTAATTCTGTAAACGTGCTTATTTGCAAAAAAACAATAAAAAACTATGCCATGTGTAGCTTTATTCTTAATTTTGCGACTATTATAGTGATTAGGGACATCTTAAAACTGTCTCTCTTATAAGGTAACAATAAAAAACAACAGAAACAAAAACAAAAATCGTTATGAAAAATTTCAAGATCAAAGGATGGATGATAGCTGTTGCCGTAGTGGCTGTACTCGCTCTCTGGGGCATCAGCAGTTATAACTCGCTCGTAGGCATGGACGAGGAGGTTAACGGCAAGTGGGCAAACGTGGAGACGCAGTATCAGCGTCGCAGCGACCTCATCCCTAACCTTGTGAACACGGTGAAGGGCTACGCCACTCACGAGAAGCAGACCCTTGAGGCTGTCATGCAGGCTCGTTCGCAGGCTACACAGGTTAAGATTGACCCGTCCAACTGCACACCGCAGCAGCTCTCCGCCTATCAGAAGGCTCAAGGCGATGTGACAACGGCGCTCGGCAAGCTCCTTGCCATCTCGGAGAACTATCCGCAGCTCAAAGCCAATGAAAACTTCCTCGAACTGCAGTCGCAGCTCGAAGGCACAGAGAACCGCATTAACGTGGCTCGTAAGGACTTTAACGATGTGGCAAAGGAGTATAACAAGACCATCCGCAAGTTCCCGAAAAACATCATCGCCGGCATGTGCGGCTTTGAGAAGCACAACTATTTCGAGGCTGAAGCAGGAGCAGAGAAGGCTCCTAAAGTGGAATTTTAATGCTTGCAGAAAAAGTGTTGAAAACAAAACATAAAGGTCTGTGGGCAAGGGCAGCTGTGGCGTTTATGCTGCTGCTCTTGCTCCCCGTGTGTTCCTTTGGCTACGATGTGGAGCAGGTGCCAAACGTGCACATCAAGGACAAACGACAGTTTGTTAGCGATCCCGACAACATCCTGTCACAGAGTGCGCGCGACAGCATAAACATCATGGCGATGCGCCTTGAGATGACCACAGGCATAGAGACAGCGGTGGTGATGCTACCCACCATCGGCGATGCCGACATCTTCGATTTCTCTCACAACCTGTTCCGCCGATGGGGCATAGGCAAGAAGAACCGCGACAATGGTTTCCTCGTAGTCTTTGTCATGGATCAGCACAAGGTGCGCTTCACGACAGGCTACGGCATTGAGGGCATCATGACCGACGCCATGTCGAAGCGCATTCAGATGCAACAGATGGTGCCGCGGTTCAAGGAGGGCAACTGGGACGCGGGCATGGTCAATGGCATGCGTGCGGCGGTGAGCGTGCTCGATGGCTCCATGCAGCCCGATGCCGCTGATGAAGAGGGCGACGACACGGCAGCACTCATCATCTTGGCTGTCATGATAGTGGGCACCGTGCTCATCATTGTCTTTGCTCTTTCTTACACAGCCAAATGTCCGCATTGCGGAAAGAAAGGTCTTCAGAAGGTCAATGAGCAGAAGCTGAAGGTCAATCTGGGCGCAGGACGCAGCAAGATGATCTTGCGCACAACCTATAAGTGCAAATATTGTGGCCGCCTCGTAACAAAGGACGAGGACATTAATGATGGTTCTGGCTCTGGTTTGGCTACCGCAGCCATCGTGGGTTCCATGCTCGGCGGTCGTGGCGGTGGCTCCACAGGCGGTGGCTTCTCTGGCGGCAGCTGGGGTGGCGGCTCCACAGGTGGCGGCGGCTCTACATCGGGATGGTAAGTGAAAGGCGAAACTTAAGTAAGCATAATAAAATGGGCATATCACTTTTTTATGTGGATTTTTTGTTGTAGCTTTGCAACTTGTAATTTTGAAATAAATACTTTTGATGGAAACTAACAAGACATACTCTTTCGACGAAGCTCTTGAGGCGTCGTTAAAATATTTTGGTGGCGACGGACTGGCCGCGAGCGTGTGGGTTAACAAATATGCCATGAAGGATAGCTTCGGCAATATTTATGAGAAATCGCCCGAGGACATGCACTGGCGCATTGCCAACGAGATAGCACGCATAGAGCAGAAATATCCTAACGCGCTGTCAGCAGACGAGGTGTTCGGCTTGATCGACCACTTCCGTTATATCGTTCCGGCTGGCAGCCCCATGACAGGCATCGGCAACAACCACCAGGTGGCATCGCTGAGCAACTGTTTCGTGATCGGACTCGACGGCAACGCCGACTCCTATGGTGCCATCATGCGCATTGACGAGGAGCAGGTGCAGTTGATGAAACGTCGCGGCGGCGTGGGCCATGACCTTTCTCACCTTCGTCCCAAGGGTTCACCCGTCAACAACTCGGCGCTCACGTCAACAGGTCTTGTGCCCTTCATGGAGCGTTATAGCAACTCAACACGCGAGGTGGCACAGGATGGCCGTCGCGGCGCTCTCATGCTGAGCGTGAGCATAAAGCACCCCGACAGCGAGGCGTTCATCGACGCAAAGATGACGGAAGGCAAGGTCACAGGCGCTAACGTGTCGGTGAAGCTCGATGACGAGTTTATGCAGGCTGCCGTAGATGACAAACCATACACGCAGCAGTTTCCAGTCAACTCTGACAACCCTTCTGTGAAAAAGGAGATATCGGCATCTGCCCTGTGGAAGAAAATCGTGCACAACGCATGGAAGAGTGCCGAGCCTGGCGTGCTCTTTTGGGATACCGTCCTGCGTGAGAGCATCCCTGATTGCTACGCCGATCTCGGCTTCCGCACGGTGAGCACAAACCCGTGTGGAGAGATTCCTCTCTGTCCATACGACTCTTGCCGTCTGCTGAGCGTCAACCTCTACAGCTATGTGGAGAACCCGTTCACACCTGAGGCAAAGTTTAATTATGACCTCTTCAAGAAGCATGTGCGCATTGCACAGCGCCTAATGGACGACATCATAGACCTCGAACTGGAGAAGATCGATGCTATCATAGCAAAGATCAAGAGCGACCCGCAGAGTGATGAGGTGAAAGGTGCCGAGCTGCATCTGTGGGAGAAAATCAAGGCGAAGAGCAGCAAGGGACGCCGCACGGGTGTGGGCATAACGGCTGAGGGCGACATGATTGCCGCCATGGGGCTGCGTTATGGCACACAGGAGGCTACCGACTTCAGCGTCAGCGTACACAAAACCTTGGCTCTCACCGCCTATGCCAGCTCTGTGGAGATGGCAGAGGAGCGTGGCGCCTTCTCTATCTACGACAGCAACCGCGAGAAGAACAACCCGTTCATCCTGCGCATTAAGGAGGCCGACCCTGCTCTCTATGACCGCATGGTGAAGAGCGGACGACGCAACATCGCGTGCCTCACCATTGCGCCTACAGGCACGACGAGTCTCATGACGCAGACAACCAGTGGCATCGAGCCGGTATTCATGCCTGTCTACAAGCGCCGCCGTAAGGTGAACCCCAACGACAGTGGGGTGCATGTCGACTTTGTGGACGAGGTGGGCGACTCGTTCGAGGAGTATATCGTCTATCATCAGAAATTCTTGGAGTGGATGCGCATCAACGGCATCGACACCGAGAAACGCTACTCTCAAGAGGAGATAGATGAGCTTGTGGCTCGCTCTCCTTATTATAAAGCCACCGCCAACGATGTCGACTGGCTCATGAAGGTGCGCATGCAGGGCGCCATCCAGAAATGGGTTGACCACAGCATCAGCGTGACGGTGAACCTCCCCAATGAGGTAGACGAAGAACTCGTCAACCGCCTCTATGTCGAGGCATGGCGTTCTGGCTGCAAGGGCTGCACCATCTACCGCGACGGCAGCCGCTCAGGTGTCATGGTGTCGGTGAGCAAGAAGGACAAGAAGAAAAAGGAGGAAAAGGCCGAGAAAGCAGTAGCCTCTCGCAGTCTCACCGATGTGGTGGAGGTGCGTCCCAAGGAGCTTGAGTGTGACGTGGTGCGCTTCCAGAACAACAAGGAGAAATGGGTAGCGTTCGTCGGTCTGCTCCATGGCTATCCTTACGAGATCTTCACTGGCCTGCAAGACGACGAAGAGGGCATATCTCTGCCCAAGACGGTCACGAAAGGCAAGATCATAAAGCAGACAAACGAGGACGGCACACACCGTTACGACTTCCAGTTTGAGAACAAACGTGGCTATAAGACCACGGTGGAGGGACTGAGCGAGAAGTTCAATCCTGAATATTGGAACTACGCCAAGCTTATCTCTGGCGTGCTCCGTTACCGCATGCCCATAGACCGTGTCATCAAGCTCGTCGGCTCTCTACAGCTCAAAAACGAGAGCATCAACACATGGAAGGTTGGCGTGGAACGCGCCCTCAAGAAATATATCGTCGACGGCACCGAGGCTAAGGGTCTGGTATGCCCCAACTGCGGACAGGAGACGCTGGTCTACCAGGAGGGATGTCTTATCTGTAAAAACTGTGGCGCCTCACGCTGCGGATAACATGTGTCATGGGAAAAGTTTTTGTAAAAAACATACGTCTTCATGCTTATCATGGCGTGCTTCAGCAAGAGCGTGTCATCGGCAACGACTATCTGGTCAGCGTGTCGGTGACATGTTCCTTGGGCAACGCCGTGAAGAGCGACAGCGTGGATGACACGATCAACTATGCTGCCGTTTATGAACTGGTGAAAGAGGAGATGGCCGTACCGTCAAACCTCGTTGAGCATGTGGCTGGTCGCATAGCGCAGCGCGTGCTTGACCGGTTCTCGTTGGCCGACGATGTCACGGTTGAGGTGGTTAAGGTTAACCCACCCATGGGTGCCGCGTGCGACGGTGCAGGGGTGGAGCTGTCTCTCCACCGCTCTGACCTGTAGCGTCTTGACAACATGGAGCCATCAGGCAATATCAAGAAATCTTGGTGACAAAACAGCCATTGGGGAATTGTTAAATTGTTCTCTTTTGACGAAAAACTAATTTATTGTTTGGGGTTTCCATTTTAATTTTTTAATTTTGCAAACGTCTTTGAAAGCAAAGACAATAGAATATCGCGATTTTGGAGTGTTTATGAAGTCGATAAGAATACTGCTGATGACATTAATGATAGCTGTCGGTGCCTTTGCATGTGCCGCCAGCAAGAGTTTCACACTTGTCATCGATGCCGGACACGGAGGTCACGACTCTGGTGCTAAAGGCGCAATGTCATATGAGAAGAACATCAACCTTAAGGTGGCGCTCGCGTTCGGTAAATATGTGGAACGCAACTGCCCTGACGTTAAGGTGGTCTACACTCGTAAGACCGACGTCTTTGTTCCTCTCTACCAACGTGCAGAGATAGCCAACCGCAACAAAGCCAACCTGTTCGTTTCGGTTCATACCAACGCGTTGCCCAAAGGCAGAATATCACGCGGCTTCGAAACCTACACCCTTGGCGACGGACGCTCTCACGGCAAAAAGACAAACCTCGATGTGGCAAAGCGTGAGAACTCGGTCATCTTCATGGAGAAAGACTATAAGCAACATTATGTGGGCTATGACCCCAACTCGCCTGAGAGCAACATCATGTTCGAGTTTGTGCAGGATCATAACATGCAGCAGAGTGTGGCTTTCGCCAAACTGCTTCAGCAGAACGTGTGCTCGCTGGCCGGTCGCGTGAATAAAGGTGTGCATCAAGACAATTTTGCTGTGCTACGTCTGACCTCCATGCCCGCCTGTCTCATTGAGTTGGGATTCATTACAACACCCGATGAGGAACAAGCTCTTAACAATCCAGCTGTGGTCGACAAAATAGCGCGAGGCATATACAACGCTTTCGCCGACTATAAGAACCGACAGGCTGGAGGACTGACCGTCCCTTTCAAGGCAGAGGCAGAAAAACTGCCAGCCGAGGATCAGTCAATGCCAACAGCCGTGGAACAGCCGGCAAAACAAACTCTGGAAAAGCCAGGAGATCAAGCTCAGGAACAGCCAAAGGAACTGAAAGAACAAAAGAAACAGGAGCAACCAGAGGTGCAGGCAAGACAACAACCAAAGGTGCAGGCAAGACAGCAGGTAAAGCAGCCGACAAGACAGCAAAGCAAGGCTCCCGTCAATGATTTGCCCGTGACCCATGACGGCATTATTGTCTTCGATGAAGGTCCTACACGACGCATGGAAACACCGGCTGAAGCTGCAGCGGTCGTGAAAGAATTTGCGCCCGACGCAATGCTTGGCAATAAGGTTGAGGCTAAGGCCAAACCAAAGGCTCAGGTTAAGCCGGAAACTAAGGTAGAAAGCAAAGCAGAAGCACAGCCAGAGAGCAAGCCCGCAGCAAAGATTGACAACGCAGCCATGGACAGCTCGCTACCCGTGTTCAAGGTTCAGATCATGGTGTGCCACAACAAGCTGAAAGAGGGCGACCGCCAGCTGAAGGGGCTGAAGGGTTGCGACTATTATCAGGAGAACGGCGATTGGAAATGCACTTACGGCGCGTCAAACAACTATAATGAGATCGCGCGCATGCGTAAACAGATTCTCGACCTGTTCCCCTCATGCTTCATCATCGCCTTCAAGAATGGTGAGAAGATGAACGTCAACCAAGCAATTAAAGAGTTTATGCAGAATAAAAAGAGATGATCTCGGTTCTGTGTCGTTACAATATAATAAAAAGGTAAGAAAATTTTGAGGCTATGAAATATTTTACAAAAGAGGTGAAAATAGCACTTGTGGCAATAGCCGGAGTGGTGGTGCTGTTCTTCGGAATGAACTTTCTGAAAGGTCTAAACATCTTCTCTTCCGAGGACAACTACTATGTGCAGTTCTCTGATATCACCGGACTCTCGTCGTCGAGTCCTGTCTATGCTGACGGATTCAAGGTGGGTGTGGTGAAAGACATTATCTACGACTATACCCACACCGAAGGGTCAAAGGTGCTCATTGGCGTCGACAAGCAGCTACGCATACCGCAGGGCAGCTCTGCCGAGATCGTGAGCGACATGCTTGGCAACGTTAAGGTGAACCTCCTCCTTGCCAACAACCCTCGTGAGAAGGTGGCACCCGGCGGTCTCATCAAAGGCATGATCAACGATGGCGCCATGGGCAAGCTTCAAGACATGGTGCCCGCCGTGGAGAAGATGCTGCCCAAGCTCGACAGCATCATGACAAGCCTGAACGCCATCCTTGCTGATCCCGCCATACGTCAGTCGCTGCACAACGTGCAGACCATCACCGACAACCTCACAACATCTACGGCGCAGCTCAACACGCTCATGGCCGGTCTTAACAAGAACGTGCCGGGCATGATGGCAAAGGCAAACAACGTGCTTGACAACACAGAGACGCTGACAGCCAACCTCGCTGCCGTTGACGTGGCATCGACCATGCGACAGGTTGACCAGACCATTGCCAACGTGCAACAGCTCACAGCCAAGCTCAACAGCAAGGAGGGATCGCTCGGACTGCTCATGAACGACACGCAGCTCTATGACAACCTCAACTCAACCATGCGCAATGCCGACTCGCTCGTCATAGACCTCCGTCAGCATCCCAAGCGCTACGTCCATTTCTCTGTCTTCGGCAGAAAGGACAAGTGATCAAATGTTTCACGGCAAGACGCAGGGCAACAGCCCCTCCGTCTTATGCCGAGGGGCATGGTCGCCGCAAAAGCTTGTTGAGGCTTAATCTTGGTGTGGCGCCCCACATTGCTGTGAATGTAGATAAGAGTAGGAGAAAATAACATATTTTAAACCTTTGCAGATAATCTGTTGGCTTTAACCTTGTTATCCTTGCTTTTGCGCCTTTTCGTGGCCGCGGAATGGGTGAAGGTTAAAAAAATATTACAACTTTCATTCTTGAATATACTTTTATTTTACTAATTTTGCAGTACATTTCATAAAAAGGTCAAACAAAGTCACAAGACGTAATCATAAATTAGCGAATGGTAATTAGTCCAAACTCTCCGTGGAACAATGCGCTTTCACTGATACGCGCCAATGTTTCGGAGCAAGTTTACAACACATGGTTTAAGAAGATTGGCTTCGAGTCATACGATGACAAATCGAAGACAGTCATTCTGCAGGTGCCCAGCCACTTTGTGTGCGAGTATCTGGAGGAAAACTATGTAGGCTTGCTTGGGAAGGCTCTGAGGCAGAATTTCTGTCCAGAGGTGGGCTTGAAGTACCGTCTTGTAGCTGAGAAAGAGGTGGCTGCCGTTGAGGCAGAGCCACAGACCACAGCCAACCAGACGGGTGCTAACGTTGCAGCGCAGACCAATGAGGCAGCAGCACAGCCTAACGAGGCAGCACAGCCCGTCGCTTTCGACTCTCAGCTAAACCCCGACCAGACGTTCGACAACTACATCGAGGGTGTGTGCAACAAGCTCGCACGCTCTGTAGGTGAGACCCTGGCGGAGCATCCCAACACCCCGCAGTTTAACCCGTTCTTTATCTATGGCCCTTCGGGCAGTGGAAAGACGCACCTCATCAACGCTATCGGCATGCGCACCCTGGAGCGCTTCCCCGACAAGCGTGTGCTCTATCTCAGCGCCCGCACCTTCGAGATGCAGTATACCACAGCGCAGATTCAGAACAAGATTAACGATTTCATCAATTTCTATCAGACCATCGACGTTCTGATAGTTGACGACATACAGGAGTGGGAGAACAAGAAAGGCACTCAGAACACCTTCTTCCATATCTTCAATCATCTTTTCCGCAACAACAAGCGAATAATCCTCGCCGCTGACCGTCCGCCGGTAGAGCTGCAAGGCATGATGGACCGTCTGCTCACACGTTTCAAGTGTGGACTCATTGCGCCGCTGGAGCGTCCCAACGCTCAGTTGTGCATGGACATCCTAAGCAAGCACATCTATCAGGAGAACCTTAACATACCGCGCGATGTGGCCGAGTTTATAGCCCGCAACGCCAACGGCTCTGTGCGTGACCTTCAGGGCGTGCTCAACATGCTTCAGGCCTTCTCTATGGTCTACCAGCGTGGCGTAGACATGTCGGTGGCTCAGCAGGTGCTCAAAAGCTCTGTTAAGGTGGAGGAGAAGAAGGACATCACCGTGGAAGAGATCATCGGTGCTGTGTGCAACCATTTCAATGTCACCATCAACGATGTCAACAGCCGCAGCCGCAAGCGCGAGTTTGTCATGGCGCGTCAGGTGTCTATGTACCTCGCACAGAAATATACCAAGATTCCTGCCATACGCATAGGTAAGATGGTTGGTGGCCGCGACCATAGCACCGTCATCCACAGCTGTGCTCAGGTTGAGCGCCGACTGAAGGTTGACCACAAGTTCTCTGACGAGCTTCAGAGCATAGAGACCTCGTTCTCTCTCAAAGCAGTATAAGTTTTTACAAAACACAATAAAAAAAGTTCTTGCCTTAACGGGCAAGAACTTTTTTGTTGTATGCTCGGCATGAGCATTGTCTAACGGGTGCAAGTCCCGAGTAAGCCC
>ERZ791573.107-NODE-107-length-57037-cov-81.875750_pt1 | contig 57037 bp, 46 predicted proteins | sample MGYA00509971_ERZ791573 | MGnify/ENA primary metagenome ERZ791573 (study PRJEB30046, sample SAMN00791921) | human gut metagenome | study: EMG produced TPA metagenomics assembly of the A metagenome-wide association study of gut microbiota in type 2...
TGCTACATTCGGTCAGCTGAATCAGGAGGTGTTCAAGATTGAGGATTGCACATGGAATACCAAGACTCCATTTGCATCCATACGTCGTATTGTGCAAGACCGCAAGGAAATCTTTCGCATTCGTCCGGGATTATGGGCTTTGGAGGAATATAGAAGTCTCTTGGCGGATAGGGGGATTGTGGCACAAGATGTGACGAATTCGGATTCTGAGCAGGTGCAGGAATTCAATCATTCTTATTATCAGGGACTTCTGCTGTATATCGGTAACATGAAGAAACTTGAAACCTATGTTCCTGCACAGGATAAGAACAGGAGATGTATCAATGTGAAGCTGGGCGAAATCTCCACATTGCCGGAAGTTCCGCCATTCTCCTATCAGGAATTCGTGAATAGGAGTAGCACGATAGACGTTATGTGGTTTCAGCCTAATTCTTTGGGCAGCGAGGTGATGATGCCCGATAGTTTCTTTGAGGTAGAGCATTCTACGGATATTCAGAATTCTCTCTGTAAGTTTGCCGACCTCCAGAGTTTCAATGCCCAGATGTTTATCGTGGCTGATGCCAGGCGCCATGATGAATTTATAGCCAAGTTGAGCCATGATTATTTCAAGCCTATCTCGGATAGGGTGAAATTTGTAAGTTATGACAAGCTTGATAGATATTATGAGGGGCTGATGATGCAGAGAAAGAGTTCGCTTATTCTCTGATGGTAGGATTGGCTTGTCTGTTTTATCTATAAATAGAAGAGGTATTTGTATAAACTAATTAGAAAGTGGTACACTTTTAAATTAGTATATACAGATGTGTCAGGTTTTTACGAATGCCTGAAATCCGTCATATTATTCATTTTAAGACTTAAGAAATATGGATTTTTTTGATTTGTTGTTCGGTGGTGGTGAAGCCATACAGAGTATCTTTCAGCTAGGGTTTATCCCTAAAGAAGAGGACTTTAGAGAGTTTTCGAGTGTAGAATATCAACAGTACAATGAGAAAGAGTGTGACATTTGCGGCAAGATGTACACATTCAATTCAGACTTGCCTGTTTCAGGAAATGATATTTATGCCTTCAGCGAGAAAGAGAAGGAGTTCATGCTGAAAGGGGCTGAGATTATTGACAATCTCTGTGAAAAGAAGACCTTCATCTCGGATGATGTAAAACTTCGATATGTTGCCACCTTATTGCCTGGCGTGTTCTCTGAAGGGACAAAATATGCTTGTAATGAAGAATAATCTATGCAAAAATGAGGGGGGTGTCATGGATTTATGTCACATCCTTTTTGAACTACTTAACAGGGCGACAAGTTTTGTGTCCGTAATTACCCAGGGCGTGCCCTGGGCTAGGGCCAGGAACATGCTTGCTGATGGCGTTGACATCAATCTGATTATGAAGTATTCCGGTCTTACCCAGGAACAAATAGAAAAATTGAAATAAGATATTATCTAAGAGATGATAACAGATAAACAGAAATCCCCCAGCCTGCTTTCTCAAGCCGGCTGGGGGATTTGCTTTATGTGATAGAGAGATTTATGAATGTCTATCAGCCAGTTTTCCCGCTTTTTATTTGGTCGTTTCAGGAAAAAAGCGTAATTTTGAAGCGAAATTAGATGTTGAACTTTAAAATAATTAAATATGGCAAGACCTATAAAAGAAACGCCTATACTCTATGGTGAAGATGCCAGAGTATTTGAGGCAAGGATGAAGAATCCTCCAAAGGAGAGCCACGAGAAGATAGAAGAAATCAATCGTGACTATAATTATATCATGAGTTTATTCGCAAATTGATTATGAACGATAATAAAGACATTTGCGAACCGTTAAAGATTCGACGATTAGATATTAATGACAGAATGTCTAATTTTAACTGTGGGGATGAAGACTTAAATGACTTCATTCTAAATGAGTCACAGTTGTATCGTGGAGAGATGCTAGCTGTGGATGCATACATAGAGGCGATACCTTTCTATTTAAAGAATAGCTTCTTAGAGCTTACTAAAAATGATGAAGATGCGACACATACAAGATTATTATATTATGATCTTAAAATGATGTCTTTGTAGATAATATATAGTTTGTATTTACAGAAATCCCCCATTCTGCAAACTGCGGGCTGGGGATTTGCTTTATGTGATAGAGAGATTTATAAATGTCTATCAGCCAGTTTTCCCGCTTTTTATTTGGTCGTTTCAGGAAAAAAGCGTCATTTTGCAGCGAAACTAGATATAGAATTAAATGGATGGCGTATGAAGCAGGTAGAAGAAAGATACATCAGCTTGCTGACCGACTTCGGCTTCGACCGCCTCTTCGAGGAAGCCGAGATAGCCAAGTTTACTCCGCAGGAAATGAGGGAGTACGAGACCAGCAAGATGGCATATAGACCACTCAACATTCAACAATCTCTAACTTTTACAGAAACTTTTCACAGGAATCTCTTGCGGGTTTGGAAATAAAGTCGTAAATTTGCAATTGGAAAACAAAGATTAGGAATTATGGTAGAGATAAATGATAGAAAATTACCGGTAGGCATCCAGTCTTTCGAGGAAATCAGAAAGCAAGGATGCCTGTATGTTGACAAGACAGATATTATCTGGCAACTTGCCAATAGGGGGAAAAAGTATAATTACCTGAGCCGCCCACGCCGCTTTGGTAAATCTGTGCTGGTCGATACGCTTGAAACCTACTTCATGGGAAAGAAGGAACTCTTCGAGGGCTTGAAGATCATGCAGATGGAGACGGAATGGGTGAAGCGACCTGTCATCAGACTGGATATGAGTCGTGCAGGCGCAGAACCGGAAACATTGCGCTCTTATCTCAATAATATTTTCAGACAATACGAAGGAGAATATTCATTGGTTCCTGACCCTACAGATAGTCTTGCCGACCGCTTCAATGCAATAATCGTGGGGGCGTATGAGCAAACCGGACAGCAGGTTGCCATCCTTATCGATGAATACGATTCTCCATTGCAGCATTCCTGGAAGACTCCTTATCACGAAGCATGTACCGCTATCTATAGAGAGGTTTTTGCCATTCTCAAGGCAGATGATAAATACGAAAAGTTTGTTTTTATCACCGGCATCACCAAGTTTACGCAAATCTCCCTCTTCTCTGTGCTCAACAATCTGAGCAACATCAGCTTTGATTCTGAGTATGCGGCTCTCTGCGGTATCACGAAGGAAGAAGTCTTACGTGATTTCAAACCGGAAATCAACAAGTTGGCAGCAAGTAAGGGATGGACTTTCGATGAAGCCGTAGTGCAATTGACTGCTTATTATGACGGCTATCATTTCAGCCATGAAAATATGGTTGATGTCTTCAATCCATTCAGTCTTATCAATGCACTCGCTGATTCTAAACTGAGGAACTATTGGGCTTCATCGGGTGCAACCTCGCTGCTTCCTAAGTTTGTGGATGACATGGAAATTCGTTTGAAGGATTTTGATCATAGTGCCCTGTTGGACACAATCATAGAAACTTCTGACGTAACAGGCGGTGGAGCAGAGCTGTTTCTCTATCAGTCGGGCTATCTCACGATTAAGGGTTACATAAACGGAACTTATCTTCTTGGCATTCCTAACTTCGAGGTTCGGCAAGCCTTGAATGAAATCGTGTTGCCAACGCTTGCCATGCGCAAGAATAATGACCTTCAATCTACTCAGGCATTTCTGAATGTTCACCTCAGCCTTGGCAATCTTCCCGAAGCCATGAAATGCCTGAAGGCGCTCATTGCGGATGTGCCCTACAGCAACAAGAAGCTTGCCAGCATGGATATGGAGGAGCGCTACCGGCTGATAATGAGCACCATTTTCAATGCCATCGGCTGCCGTGTGGAAGTAGAAAAGATGATTGCTACTGGCAGAATAGATATGGTGGTAGAAACCACTAACTTCATCTATGTGCTGGAGTTGAAACTGAGCAACAACGGTGGCGTGGATGCTGCCACGGAGCAGATGAAAGCCAAGCAGTATGCCGAACCTTTCAAGGCTGATAAGCGCAAGGTGATTGCCCTTGCCATAGAACTGGATGATATGGGAAAGGGACTGGTTGACTGGAAGGAAGTATAATATTGCAAAAAGGGTCTATACGCCACCTTTTCATCGTGGCATATAGACCCTTGTCGTTTAATGTTCGTTGCGGGCGGAACTTTTCCGCCCGCAACAGCTTACTGCTTCCTCAAGGTAGGCAATGCTCCTTTAAGTTCGTAACGCCACTCTGAGCCTGCGTTCTGCAAGGCGGTGTTCATGGCATCAACGGCTTTCTGCCAGGTAACGTAAGTGCCGTCCACCTTCGTGGATTCGGGGGCGGTCTTATAGCCTCGTTCCTGATTGTTCTTCCAATAGCAGGCGGTCACGGTGGTGTAGCTATCTCCAAACAAGCCGCCGATATGCACATTGCCGGTGCTGCTACCCGTACTGGTTACGTTGCCCGTGGCATAGCAGGCAAGGACGCGGCTTCCTCCGTTTAATCCCACTACACCGCCGCCAAAGTTATTCTTTTGGGAAGCTATTTCTAAGGTCACGTTGCCTGTGGCATAGCAAGCGGTCATGCTGCCCCATTTTTCTCCTGCCACACCGCCGACATAGTGCGTTCCCTTCACTGTGGCAGAGGTGCTGCATCCGATGATGGAACCGGCCTTTTGTGAACCCACCACACCGCCGACACAATCCGTGCCGCTGACGCTACCCGACACCGAGCAGTTTTCAATGGTGCCCCAGCTATATCCTACCACGCCGCCAGTACAGCCAAACATGTGATTGCTTGTTATCAGTACGCCCTCCATCACCACGTTCTTCACCGTACCGGCTCTATTGAGATAGCCGAACAGACCCACAAATTGGTCATTTGTCGTAACGGCCAGCCCCGTGATGGTATGGCCGCCGCCGTCGAAAGTGCCTTTGTATGAGTTATCGAAGCTTGTGCCTATCGGCGTCCAGCCTTTGCCCGTCAAGTCAATGTTTTTGTCGAGGGTAATGTTAATGTCGGTCTTACCTCCGTTCACTAATTCGGCTATATTCATCAGACCATCGGCAGAGGTCACGGTGTAGCTGCCGTTGCTCTCTATGGTATAGCCCAGGTCTTTTGCCGCTGCGAGGGAGACGGTGTAGGTATATTCACCGCCCGCCTGCCAGACGGTAGCATTCTTCATCTTATAAACGAAGGTCTTGCCGTTAGTGAAGGTGCAGGTAATAAAGGTCGTGCCAGCTGCCACACTTTGCGGGGCTACGATGGCGGTGTAGGTGTTGCTGCCCTTGTCATACGGGACGATTATATCCGGGTTGTCGCCTTCGGTGGAAAGACCCGTCAGCTGCACGGATGCCAGCCCCTCGGTGTAGTCCGTCAGAACGACAGTCACTCGCGCCGTGCGGTGGGTGAAGCGGAGCGTGGGGCTACCGTAGGTCACCGTCTGTCCGTCGGCTACGATGAGGTCGCTGCCCTCAAAGTCCTTCTGGGTACTTTGGTTGGCTTTTACCTTTACCGCAGGTGGGGTTGTCTCGCCCTCGGTGTAGGGCCACCACGCTGTAACGGTGATGTCTTTGTGGTTTGTCCAGTAGTACGGGTCGGTGGAGGTCAGCGTGGCGTTGGTGGGGTCGGCGGTGGAGGGTGTCACGTCGTATGCCTTCACCGTGCCGTCCATCAGGACTGCCACACTCTGCACACCCTCCCAATTGCCGTCCACTGGGGCACGGGTGCCGGCGGTGGCTGTCGCAGCGGGGTTTAACCCCGTGGCGGTGAAGACGATGGATGTGCCTTCCGCCCCTTCAGGCAGAAAGCCCGCTTCGTCCTGCGTGCAGGCGGCGAGGGCGAACAGCAGGGCGATGGCTGCGAATATATGAATGGTTGTTCGTTTCATGATGCGTGTTGTTTAGGGGTTGTTATTGTTTCTTTTCAGTACGGGCAGGCCGTCGGTGCCGAGTGCCCACTGGTAGTCGTTACCGGTGAGGGCGGGGTTCATGCCGTCGACGGCTGTCTGCCATTTCACGGTCGCGCCGTCCACCTTCGTGGCAACTACCGTTCCTCCTTCATTACGGAGTACTCCTTGCCCGGTATTGCCTCCCCAATAGCAGGAAGTTATATTCTTGTAGTTGAAACGCACTATAGTTCCACAGCCAGACTCATCTTTCAATGTGCCGTTGAACCAGCAAGCGATGATATCGCCATAACTTGCATTGGCTATACCACCACTATGTACAGTAAGTTTTCCCGTCACAGAGCAGGCAATGATTTGACCATGATTTCGGTCCACCATTCCAGCAGCTCCTCCACTACTGCCATCCAGATTCACATCTATGAGTTGTAGGTTCTTTATCACTCCACTTACATTTAAAAAATAAAAAAGTCCAAAACTCGCTGCTGAAAAGTTTAATCCCGTAATGCGGTGTCCCTGCCCATTAAAGACGCCGGAGTAGCCTGGCCATGTGTCTAAACGTGTCCATTTCTTACCCGTCAGGTCGATGTCGGCGGTGAGGGTGCAATTTATCGATTCATCTTTTTGTATGGCTTTGTTCCATGCCAATAGGCCGTCGGCGTTATAGACCGTGTAGGTATTGGTGTTGCTGTCGTAGATGTAGCCCAAATCCTTGGCCTCGCCGCTCTCGCCGCCGCCGTCAACCCAGCTGCCGATGGTGCAACCCTCTAACGTCAGGCCGGTGGCGTTCACCTTGACGGTGTATTTATAGCAGTTACCAGCCTCTAATACGACGTTGTTCTGCGGACGGAAGTAGAAGGTGCCGCCGCCGAGTTCCACCCGGACGAACGGCTTGCCTGCCGCAACGGTCTGCGGGGCGGTCAGTGCCTCGTAGGTGTTGCTGCTTGCGTTGTAAGTCTTGATGGCAGTCGGGTTGCCGTTATCAGCGGACAGGCTCACGAGGCTCACCGTGGCACCGGCGACGCTCGTGAATCCCGTACCGGGCTTCAGTTCGATTGCTACGCGTGCCGTGCGGTGGGTAAATCCAAGTGTCGGGTCATCAAATTTCACCGTCTGGTTTTCGGCGGAGATGAAGTCGCTGTTCTGAAAGTCAGCTAAATTACTCTGGTCTTCGGCAACCTTTACGACAGGCATCTGTGTGATGTCTGTATTATCCAAGGGCCACCATGCCGATACGGTAATCGGGTCGCGGCTGGTCCAGTAGTACGGGTCGTTCTCGCGTGAGAGCGTAGCGCTCTTGTATCCGTCGGCATCCGAAGTCGTTACTATGTATTCCTTTACCACATCACCCATCTTGAGTGCCACGGAATTGACGCCCTGCCAGTCGCCGTCCACGGAGGCACGTGTTGATGGGGCTGCCTGCGGCGTTGCCTCCACGGATAGTCCGGTGGCATGGATGACTATTGGGTATTCCTCTTTGGACAGACGGCTACCGTCAGCCAGTTCGTCCTGTGTGCAGGCGGCGAGGGCGAACAGCAGTGCGGTGGCTGCGGGGATAAATAATCTATGTCTCATAATTCTTCATTCTAATCAATTAATTATTAATATCTTACAGGTCAGCATCCACTTCTCCACCGTCTATATCGTTCCACTTTGCAATGGTGGCTTCGCTGACTTCAAGGACTTTGTTGCTCACCTTGACTCTATAGGTGTAGTTGTTGCCCGTCAGCAGTGCGCCTTCGGGCACGGTGAGTGTGGCAGGATATTCCTGACCTTTGTAATTCACAACCAACGGCAGTGATGCAACTGTCTGCGGGAAGAGGATGACCGATGACGTGAGATTGCCGTCTGCCAGATTCATGGCCAGTTCTCCGGTCTGTGCACCGTTGTCTGCGGTGGCAATACCGTCGGCCGTGTTGAACGTACCAGTGAGTAACAATCCGTCCAGCGTGTAACGTTCAGGCTTGACCACGCTGAAATCCACACCATCGCCCGCCTCGAAGGTAAGGGTTATCCGGCTCATGCGGTGGTGGAAGGAGTTGTCTTCACCGCCTTTGTAGGTTTTGTCGGTAAAGCTCACCACCGGGCTGCTTTTGTCTCCCGTGGCTCCTGAAGCAAAGAGAAAGTCGATGGCAGGCTGGTTCTGCTGCGCCGTGGCATCGGTCGTGGCTGTGAGGATGCCTCCCGCCGCGTTGTACGGATAGTAGGCGCGGAAAGTATGGGGCTTTGCATCTTCGATATAGATGACCTTTCCTTCTGCCTCAAATTTCCCGTTCTTCAGGATGAAACGCACGTTGCCGTACTGGGTATCGTTGTCGATGTCGGTGATTCCGATACGGTCACCGTTGTCCCAAGTGGTTCCGCTGGCACGGGTGTTTACGCTGATACCACCAGTAAACTGTACGGCTACCTTACCATTTGCTGTTGTAGAAGCTGTATCTTCTGTACTGCATGAAACCATTGCACCTGCTAAGAGTGCAAGGGCGAAAAACTTCGTCATCTTTTTCATATTATCCATATTTTAAAAGTTATTATTATTATTTGGTTTCTACTTCATTGTTGAGGTTCGTCCAACCGTTGATGGTAGCATCCAGATTCATCTTTGGCTGCATTTCTTCGTACTTGAACCTTAGCTCATACTTTCCTCCTACATTCATCTTAGGGGCGGTGATGTCAAACTCCTGCAAGGTCTTGTCTGGGAGCTGTAGTCGGAGATAAATATGAGAGGCGGGGCTTCCCTGTATGGTTGGCATCAGTCGGATGACTTCCGATTTCAGGGTTGATTCCGTAGCCAGGAGGGTAGGGAGTTCCACTTCCGTTGGCTCTATGCTCGGCAAACCGTAGTCTCCATCACTGTTCTTCAGTGTTGGGAACAGGCACCAGGCACAATCCAACACCTTGCCACTCATCTCTGTGCCTTTCGGTATGTTCTCGATGATGATGGTCAGTTCGGCAAGCACGCTCTTTATAGGGGTTTGCACCACATAGCTGCCTTCCTTGTTATCTATCTTCACATCGGCAACTCCGAAATAGGCATTATGCTTCACATCTTTAGGATTGGTCAAACCTATCAGAATATTGTTCCAGTTGGTCAAAGATCGGGTCTGTTCGCTGATAAAGAACGGTTCTGTTAGGTTGGTGGTAGTCAGGATGCGATAGGTTCCTTCCGGGAGTTGGAAGCGTTGGCTTGCCACCTCCTGTGCACCGCCATATTGTTTTTCCTCTACAAGCGAGCCGTCAGAGGCATTGAATATCCAGAGTTTCACATCCTTCACTTCCGTGCCTTGGTCAGCTTCATCTGCCCAAGTGAGCGATACCGACAAGCCGCTTTCTTCTTTGTCATCATGAACATCATGGTCGCAACTTGTCAACAGGCATGGGACGCATAACAGCACCCATAATCCAATATTAAATATTCTTTTTGCTTTCATTATTCTATCTTGTTTTAGGAGTTACGGATGATGATTGGTAAAAGGCAAGTTGATTCCTAATCTTATGCCACTTTCCCACAAGAAGTTGTTCTTATGCTGATATTCCGGCATTCCATCCATACGTTCGCCAGTAAGACGGGTCAGACCGGAATAGATACCCAATTTCAGGCATGAGGTCAGTTGGTAGCCTACCTGCAAGTCTGCACCATAACCCAAATGCCAGTTGGTAGAACCTTTTATCACTTTGGCATCATCGGCTATAGTCTGAATATCAGCCTTGGTCGTTACAGCATAAATATGAGGTGATACTGCCAAATCCCATCGGCTGTCAGCTATTTGAGGGAACACCCCAAGGAGGTTGATATTTACTCTGGCTCCATATTGTCCCATAGAGACATGGCTTTTCAGATTGGCATATTCCCAACTGTCCATGCCCAGGACACCTGCCTTGTAAAGCACACCGTCGCTACCCAACCAATAGTTACGGTCTACGCAGCAGTCTTGTGCAGACAAGTTCATTTCTCCATACTTGGCAGATAACTCAGCCGAGAAGATGGAGTTGAAACGATAGCCCCCATATAAGCCAGCAGCCCAACCGGGATGAGTCTTGTCGTGTCCGAAACTTGAGAAAGTAGAGAAGCCGAAAGGCATTCCACCCTCTACTCCTACATACCAGCCTTGCTGACCGGTCTTTCCATCTTCTCTTGCTTCTGCTTTCGCGAAAGAAAATGGAAGAATTAAAGCAAGTGCTGCAACCAGTAATCGTTCTTTTCCAGTTAAATAATTTCTCATATTAATCTTTTTTTTATAGTATGTAAAAATATACTGTCTTTTTCCAATTCTATTCTTAGGTATGTTTCCTAATAGTTCTTTCGTTGGCAAATATAGTGTTTTTTTCTGAAAAAAGGTGTCTACTTCCCCCAAAAAAGTGTCTACTTCGTAGGAAGTAGGCATCTTTTTTAACGATTTATTACATTTGTCAACGAATTTTCCGAGATTTATTGTACTTACTGAATTCAAGTTTCGCAAGTTCAGAAGTTAAAGAAGTTATCGCTCCCTACGGTCGCTGAGGAGTTAAGACAACAGTCTTTTTGGCGTAGTTTTTTAAGCAGCAAGACATACGTCTTAACTCCTTAACTACCTTAATTCCTTTAACTTCCTGATATGCGAAAGTTCAGTTATTAGCCAATAATGATGTTAATTTCATTCAAATATTTGGCGTTATCAAGATTTTACAGTATATTTGCATCCAAAAGAATTTAAAACTACTTTAGCAACCAGATCTTATTCCAACAAAGATTAAGGATATTGTTAAATTTAAAATAATTAAGGATTATGAGTGAAAGTGAGATTGAGGGCTTTCTCAACAAAGTTGAATCAGGTTTAGTTGAAGCTCAGCATGATATGTTGGTAGAAAAGGCTTTATACAATCGTCCTGTTGTCATTAGTGACGGAAATGGCGGGGTAGTAGAAGTTTCTGCCAAGCAATTATTAATTTAATAGTGCAAAAGATAATTGTGAAAAATATCTCTCCCAAAATTTTCCTATTCAAAAAAATATTCGTAACTTAGCAGCGCAAAACGTAAAGCATGTAGGAATATGGCAAAAATGGTAAATTTCTATCCAGTAGGAATACAGACATTCTCGAATATCAGAGAGGGTAATTATCTCTATATTGATAAGACCCAATACATCGTGGATTTTCGAGAGAAAAAAATGAAGTATGTCTTTCTGAGTCGTCCAAGACGATTCGGAAAGTCGCTCTTTGCATCTACCCTCCAGGCCTATTTCGAGGGAAGGAAAGAACTTTTTGAGGGATTGGCCATTGCTGATTATGAGAAGGATTGGGTGAAGCACCCTGTGCTGCATTTCGACCTGAGCGGCGCCAAGCACATGGGAGTGGAACAGCTGGAAAGATACCTGGCAGATATGCTTGAAGAGCAGGAAACGATCTGGGGATATAAGACGCATCAGGTGGACGCTAACCTCCGTTTGAAAGACCTGGTGAAAGAAGCATACAAGCAGACGGGTAAGAAGGTAGTGATTATCATTGATGAATATGATGCCCCTTTGCTGGATGTAGTGCATGAAAAGGAAAATTTGAAACCGCTGCGCCTCATCATGCAAAACTTCTATAGTCCCATCAAGATGCTCGACCCGTATCTGGAGTTCACCTTCATCACGGGTATCACCAAGTTCTCGCAGCTCAGCATCTTCAGTGAACTGAATAACCTCGATAACATCAGTATGTTCGACCAGTATTCGGCTATCTGCGGTATCAGCAAGAAGGAGCTTACCACTCAGATGAAACCGGATATAGAGGCATTGGGAGAAGACCTGGGTATGACGTATGAGGAGTGTCTGGCAGAGCTGACAAGATTCTACGACGGCTATCATTTCAGTAAGAAATCTGAAGATGTTTTCAATCCGTTCAGCCTGGTAAAGGCACTGAATGCACGGGATATTGCTCCTTACTGGTTTGGCTCGGGTACTCCGTCTTATCTTATTAAGACATTGCAGAAGTATCACGTCAATGTGATGGATATTGAGAAGAAATCATGTGATGTGGATGACTTTGATGTTTCGCCGGAAATGATGACTTCTGCGCTTCCGTTGCTCTATCAGAGTGGTTATCTCACCATCAAGAAGTATAACCCGATGCTGCAACGTTATACCTTGGAGTATCCTAACAGAGAGGTTAAGATTGGCATGCTCAAGAGTCTTGCACCTAACTATCTTTCACCAATATCACTGGATAACAATAGTCTGGTAGGTGATTTCCTGGAAAAGCTCTATGAGGCAGACGTTGAGGGAGCGATGGTGCGCCTGAAGGCTTATCTTGCCAGCATTTCCAACCGATTGAGTAACAAGAGTGAACGGGATTTCCAGACGGTGTTCTATCTTATCTTTAACCTGATGGGAGCACACATGAGGGTAGAGGAGGATAGTGCGATAGGCAGGGCTGATGCCGTGGTGTATATGCCTGATGCCGTATTTGTTTTCGAGTTGAAATATGATGGTTCAGCCGAGGAAGCTATCAGACAGATAGATGAAAAGGGATATCTGATTCCATATTCTGCCGATGGTAAGCGTCTGTTTAAGATTGGCGTAAATTATGACAGCAACCAGCGGACGATAGGTGATTGGATTATCAAGGAATAGGTCACTTGAATCCATTTATGTTTTGCCATGATGAAATGCTATACAAGATAGATAAGTAATTATACGAAAGAAAAAATCCCCCATCACGCTTGAGAAAGCAGGATGGGGGATAGTTTCTTATTTCTTCTTGAGCCCCTTGTATGCAAGGAAAGCTACAATAACAACGGCAAGAGCCAAGATGATGTAACCGAGCTCATGACTATACTTTAATGCCTGCTGATATACATCTTGAGTTGTTTTATAGTCTGTATATTGGTAAATACCCCAACCGATGGTTGCTAAAACAGTATTCCAGATGCCAGCACCGATTGTGGTATAGAGCAAGAATTTGCCTACATGCATACCTGCCAAACCGGCTGGAATACTGATTAATTGGCGAACAGCTGGTACCAGGCGCCCAAAAATTGTGGATGCGGCTCCATGCTTGCGGAAATACTCTTCTGCAACTTCTACCTTTTGGCGGTCTATCAGGCACATATGTCCGATGCGGCTGTCGGCAAAACGGTAGATGATAGGGCGGCCTACCCATTTAGCTAAATAATAGTTGATAAGTGCACCGATATTGGCACCAATGGTGGCAAACACGATGACTAGGATAAACGACATTCCGCTATCAGGATCCATGGCTTTCCATGCTGCAGGTGGAACAACCACCTCTGATGGGAATGGGATGAATGAACTCTCGATAGCCATGAAAAGGGTTACTACCCAGTAATTTAAATTGTCGAGTATCCAAAGAAAAAGCTCTGCTGTATTCATTTGTTATCTGAATCTAAATAATATCTGTCTCAGTGTTGAAACTGAGACAGATATAGGTGATTTATTTATTCTGTTTTGCCCATGTATCCTTCAAGCCAACTGTTTTGTTGAATACTGGTTTTTCTGCAGTAGAATCAAGATCGGCCATGAAATAACCGATACGCTGGAACTGGAGATATTCACCTGGCTTCTTGTTGGCTGCATATTCCTCAACATAGCAGTTAGGATAGTCGTGGAAGCTGTCTGGGTTGAGCAACTCGTGGAAGTCACGTTCATCAGCAGATGGATTTTCTACCATAAAGAGACGGTCGTATTCGCGCACCTCTGCCTTTACGCAGTGATCTGCTGATACCCAATGCAATGTACCCTTAACCTTACGGTTGGCACCTTCCATGCCGCTCTTACTGATAGGATCGTATTCTGCCTGAATCTCAGTGATAACGCCATTTTCGTCCTTTGTGCATCCAGTGCACTTAACGATGTAAGCATTCTTCAGACGAACTTCTTTACCCGGAGTCATACGGAAGAATTTTTTAGGAGCATCTTCCATAAAGTCAGCACGCTCTATCCAGAGATTCTTAGAGAATGTGATGGTGTGTGTGCCATCAGCTTCATTTTCCGGATTATTGATGGCTTCCATTTCCTCAGTTTCACCTTCCGGATAGTTGGTAATTACGAGTTTTACAGGATCAAGTACTGCGCTCACACGACATGCTTTCTTGTTCAAGTCTTCTCTAACAGATGCTTCGAGTAAGGCCATATCGTTGAGAGCATCGAACTTAGTATAACCGATACTGTCGATAAACATACGAATACTCTCAGGAGAGTAACCGCGACGGCGCATTCCGCAAAGAGTAGGCATACGTGGGTCGTCCCATCCGATAACCAGTTTCTCATCAACCAGCTGGTGAAGCTTACGCTTGCTCATTACAGTATAAGTGAGGTTCAATCGGTTGAACTCAATCTGACGTGGACGATTGTCGTTTAATACATCTGCAGTTCCGTCCTTCTCCTTCAAGAAGTCGATGAACTTATCGTAAAGCGGACGGTGAGGTACAAATTCCAATGTACAGATAGAGTGGGTTACCCCCTCAAAGTAGTCACTCTGTCCGTGAGCGAAATCATACATAGGATATGCATGCCATTTAGTTCCTGTACGGTGATGAGGAGTTTGGATGATACGATACATGATAGGATCGCGGAAATGCATGTTTGGATTCGCCATATCGAGTTTTGCGCGAAGAACCATGCTGCCTTCTACGGCCTCAGGAGTATTCATCTTCTCAAACAAAGCAAGGCTTTCTTCGATTGGGCGATCACGATATGGACTAGCAGTACCCGGTGAGGTAGGAGTACCCTTCTGCTGTGCAATTTCTTCAGCAGTTTGTTCATCTATATATGCATTGCCCTTCTTGATCATCCAGACAGCAAAATCCCAAAGCTTCTCAAAGTAGTCAGAAGCATAGTAGATATTGCCCCACTTGAAACCAAGCCACTGGATGTCTTGAAGAATATTCTCTACATATTCATTGTTTTCCTTGCTAGGGTTAGTGTCATCAAAACGAAGATTGCAAACACCATTATATTTCTCTGCAACACCAAAGTCCATGCAGATAGCTTTGGCATGGCCGATATGCAGATAACCATTAGGCTCTGGCGGAAAACGCGTCTGGATTCGTCCTCCGTTTTTGCCTTCTTTGAGATCTTCCTCAACTAACTGTTCTACGAAAGAGATACTTTTCTTCTCTTCCAAATTGTTTTCTTCATTAATTGCCATAATTCAATAAAAAGAATAATTTTTAAATTTATGGTGCAAAGATACAAATTTAATTGTAAGTACCGAAATTATCTGGCAGATAATTTTGTTTTGGGAGCGATAATTTGCTTTTGAAAGCAATAATTCACTAAATATGTTTTTAAACATATAAAAAGATTCGTTCGTTTCGAAAAATATGTCTATCTTTGCATCGTTATCCTGAATACAATCTTTTTACCTTAAATGAAACTAATACCAAAAATGAACGCCTTCGCTGTGAAGCGAGGGCGTTTTGCATTTATACCAGGTTCATATTTAATTACTTTTTGCGGAATGTTTCGTTCTTAATAATGATTGAACCTTCTTCTGTATCGAGTGTTGCCTGCTCCTGAACATCGGCATCGAGACCCTTGCGGCTCAGGATAATCACAGCTGCTTTACCTTCTGGCTTAGCAGGCAATTCCCACTTGTAAAATTCCTTATCAAGGCCTTTTACTTTAACAGAGAAATCACTGTTCAAAGTTACACTACGCTCACCATCTGCGCTCTTATATTCACCGGCTGCGGCAGCCTGAAATGCAGAATCGGTTACAACTGTCTGTTCTGCCTGAGCGGGTGCCTGTGCTGGTGCTTTTTTCTCAGAACATGCAGTGAAAGCTATCAGGCCCATAGCAAATGCAAGAATTGATAATTTCTTCATAATCTTTAAATTTTATATGTTAATAATAATGTTAATCTAAACCATTTTTATAAGCTAACTCTTTTTATACATTTGTTTATCTCAGTGGTATGCTATAGAAAGATAGTATTCCACTGGTACAAATGATTACCCAAATAGAAACGAGCCCCGTAATGATAGGGACGCTTGCAAATCTGATGTCGTGGTTGGGCTTAAAACGTTCGGTATGCTTCCTTAAAAAATACTGAAATATATAATAATATAAGGTGGCATAGAGAAAACCAATGAGGGTACCAATCAGGATGTCGCCAAAATAGTGTACACCGAGATACATTCGGGAATAACTGGTTATCAATGCCCATAGGCATAAGAATATCGTGAGTTTGCTCCGGCGAACCAGATATTGGGCAAAGAAGGCTATGCTCCATGCATTGGCTGCATGAGAAGATGGGAAACCATATCTGCCACCCCGATATCCTTGAACAACATGTACCATCGGACTGATAGGATTATCAGGATTGCTGGGACGCATTCTTGCTACTAATGGCTTCAGAATTCCTGATGCAGTCTGGTCTGAAAACAAGATAATCAGAGTGATGACAACTATAGTGCTCATCACAACCTTGACAGGAAAATTCTTAAGCAGTACAAAGATAAAACTGGCATAGAACGGAACCCATACAAAACGGTCTGAGAAAATCATCATGAAGTAATCCCAATACACGTTGTGAAAACCATTGAAAAACAGAAAAATCTGCGTATCAATCTGTTCTATTTGATGAAGTAATTCTATCATAGTCTTTCTTTATGAAATTCTGTAATGTTCGCTTTCTTGTTTCTGATAATCTGTTGCCCTGTCGTTTGGGTTATTTTGCACTCAAGTCATCGTACAACTTCTGTAGATAAGCCATGCCTCGTTTCAGGTTATAACCTTTTTTGCCTTTATCATAAACAACCTTTTTGGATTTATTGTCGTAGATGATAGAGTTCTCCTCTGATACCATGCCGAAAGCATCGGGTACATCAAAGAATGCAAATTTAGGAGTAGCATCACTCAACATATTCTTGCTGAACAAGAAGTCTTTGTGAGGAATGCCTATTTGTCCGAGCAGTGTAGCTGCTATATCATGCTGACTTCCTATGAGCTTAACATTCATTGGGCGAGCTATTGCTCCACCGGTCATGATAAGTGGAATCTGATAGCGGCTGCGGTCAAAGTTGTCAAGATGTTCTTTGTATGCGCCAACATGATCGGCAACGAGTAATACCAAAGTGTTTTTCCATCTAGGCAATTTGCTGTATTCACGCAGAAGATGACCTATGACACTATCAGTGTAAGCAAATGCATTTAAACGCTTGTCTTTCAGTCTGCTATATGGTACATCGAATGGCTCATGACTGCTTGATGTCTGGAATACTCTCAGCATAGGCTGTTTGGCATTCTGTTCTTTCCTGAGGTCTGCAAGCAGCCGGTTGGCTACGATATGATCGTGTACTCCCCATTTGCTCAATTTGTCTTCTATAGGGAAATCACTATCTGAAATGATTCTCTCATAGCCCTGGGAAACCAGCCAAGAGCGTTGGTTGGCAAAATCAGCATCACCACCATAATAATATGCATTGCCGTAATGCTTTGCTTTAGCCAATGAACGTGCCAATGATGGTAATTGTGCAGATTTTGCCGGGTAGCGCATGATGCTGGTTGTAGGTTGTGCAGGATAACCGCTCAAAACAGCAACCAATCCACGATCCGTGCGGAAAGTGTTGGAATAGAATCTTGGGAAGAAAATTCCCTTTTTGGCTATTGAGTCCAAGCAGACCGCTACGTCTTTATGTGTTCCGACGGAAGGCATGATGTCGTTGGCAAAGCTTTCCATAATAATAATAAGTATATCTGGCTTTCCGTTTTTCCGAGCTTCTTCATTCAGAAGCGGGTAGGTGTTCTGGTCGCTTGAACTTACCATTTGAGCAAAGAGCTTGTTAGCTTCTTCTTCTGACATGTATCGGTATTGCGATGCAAAATCTTCCTGATGGGTAAGTGATTCAAACAGGCTGAACATCGGATTGACGGCAGCATGATTCAAAAACGCATTTTGGCTGAAATATGCCTTTCCTGTATTTGTTGTAGATACAGTAAATCCTCCTCTGATAGGGATGAAGAGAAGGGCAGTAAGCAGCAACAGAATAAGAGAATGGCGCATACGATGATGCTCTATGTCAGAGTAGCGTGTTCTGCGACCACTGCCAAAATCTCCAAAACCATAGTTGCTGTATCTGCTGGAATAGCGCTTCTGGGTATGAGGCATGCGGAGTGCGAACCAGACGGCTATGGTAAGCAGCACAGTGATGAGGAGAGCCAAAAAGATGTAAAGCCCTCCAACACTTGCAAGTGCATCCTTTGGCGAAGTAAAGAAATAATATAATGGAGTGCTATCTAGCGGGAAGTTCCAATATGGATATAATCCTGCATTCAGTACGAATGTAATGGAAACCAGGAAAGATGCCAGTATATAATAAGCATTCAGAATGGGACGTATAATCTCCTTACGAAACCAAATCATTGCGATGAGCAACAAACCCGGTAGTGCGGTGAGGTAACCAGCCATAGAGAGGTCGAGTGATAAACCATACCACATCACTGTAGGCATTTCGCTCCAGATATTATCGATAGGTTGTGTAGCAGAAGCCTTTTCCAATATCATGAAAAATGGTTTCTGAAAACCGAACAAAATGACAAACGTAAAATACGTTTTTATAAACCACAATATTTGCTTCATATCTATGCTTCTTGACTAATAATTATGATATACTCGGCTTTGAGCTTGAAAATTAATGCAAAAATAACCATTTTATTTCATATAAACGACTTTTTTTGTGTTTATTTTTCAAAAAAGTGAGAAAAAATTTGGTCGTTCTAAATAAAAGTCGTACCTTTGTTGTAATAAATTTTATAACATAACTATGGCTAAGTACAATATTCAACCTAAAAAAGAAAAAATAGCAAGATATCAATCTATGCTGAGTGAAGAAACTAAGGACCGCCTTCGCGACGAGATAATCCGTGTTCTTGTTACTGAAAGAAAGTACAAGGACCCAGACTATAGTTCCAAGAAACTTGCAGAGGATTTGAATACTAACTCTCGCTATATTTCTGCTGTATGCGCAACTCGATTTCATAAGAATTATGCCGAGTTGGTGAATGATTATCGAGTAAACGATGCTATGTCTTTACTTACCGATAAACGTTATGCAAGAATGACTGTAGAAGGTATCAGCGAAATGGCTGGTTTCAATACTCGTCAGAGTTTCTATGCTAATTTCTTCAAGCGAATAGGCGTTACTCCTCGTCAATATCGTGCTAATCATTTTAAGGGATTGGAGTAAGTTTAATAGTTAATAACTAGAACATGAAACAAAAAGGAGGGTGTATCATAAGTTAATGATTCACCCTCCTTTTTGTTTTTACAAACTATTGCGAGTTACCTCTTGAAGTAGTTTCTCAATGCCTGGTGGCGAATACTCCTGTTCAATCTGCGTATGGTCAGATTTCGTATCTGGCGAACTCGCTCGCGTTTGAGCCCCATATCTTCAGCAATTTCAGCCATCGTTTCTTTAGGAACACCTATACCATAGAATTTGGTGATGATTTCTTTCTCTCGTGGCAATAAATCTGCAATGCTTTCTGCCATCTTTTTCTTCATCATTTCTATATTCAGGGTATCATCTGCAATCTTTACATCCGGATCGTTTAATATGTCTAATAGGGTATACGGATTGTTTGCGCTTAGTGGCGCATCTACAGATACAGCCTTGTCTGCGTTTCTTGGGGCATATTTCTTCTGGTCTTTCGGTAAACGATAAACTCCTGATTGTTTATCGATGGCCTGTGATATAGCCTTGTGAACGAATGGACCGGCATAAGCCACAAAATCGGTGCCCCGGTCGGCTTGGAACTTTCTGGCTGCCATAAGCATTGCCAGCGTTCCTTCGCTAACCAAGTCATCAAACTCAACGCCTTTACCTTTATACTGGTTGGCTACTGATTTTACATAGTTTAAGTTCTCACTAACTATCTTGTTTATTTCTTTTCTAGTCATACTCAATAATTCTTTTTGCAAATATACATAGAATAATTCAAAAAAGCAAGTATTTTGCGCATTTTAACCAATCATTTTGGTTTCCACATATTATATATGTTTCTATGATTTGCATAAAGCTGCATATGGACAGTATTCGCAACGATGCTTATCATCTGTAGGCCGGAATGGTTGGTCCTTGTCAAAGATGTTGGCGATGAGAACTTTCAGTTGTTTCATAAACTCTTCTTCGTATACATCTATGCTACTGATGAGTTCCTTGCCCATTTTTAATGTCGGATCATAATCTTCTGCTCCTGCATTTTGTATAAACAGCAAGCCTGGAGATACGGGCTCTTGAGCCGGATTCAGATTCCTGTTGTGGCTTACAATAATCGAGTAGAGCATAGATTGTAAATAATAATCTGTATGCTTGTTGAGCATGGATGGATCAAACACTTCGCTCAGTTCTCTTGGACGTGTTGTTGAAATACGTCCTGTTTTATAGTCTATTACGCGGATTCGTTCTGCAAGATTATTGCCATTTGCATGACCGTTAGCTGCAACAGCGTCCAGTCGGTCGATAAAACCTCCTATTGACAGAGATAAATTGCCGGTACTTGTTTCTACTTCGACGTCAGTTTTTACAACCAGCTCTAATCCGAGTATGGTGAATGGAGCCTGGCGCATATCTATCGTGACAAGTTGCCGGATATATCTTGCTATTACTTCTTTATTGATCAGTTGCAGACCATTATATTTTGGACGATACCCTGCAGCGCTAACTTTAAAGAGTTCTTCTCTGAACGCCTGATCAACCAGGCGATAAATCAGAGATTCGTCTTTTAAGGCTTGCTCTAATTGCTCTTTTGATACAACGATAGGACGAGTCAGTTTGAGTTCTCCTTTACCGTCGGTTGTCAGAGCATCGCTGCTTGCTAATCCCAGATAGAACAGTTCTGCTGCACGATGGAATATATTTCCAAATACTTTGTTGTCTACTTCGTCCTCATCAATTTCATCTGGCTCAATCAGTCCTTCTACATATTTATAGTAGAATTGCTTTTCACATCTCAAATAGGTATTCAAAAATGTTGGCGTAAGCATTTTCAAATTCTTGAGCTGGCTGAGCGCATGCAGTTTTTTCTCTATTGGTTCATAAGTAGGACGCATTGTGTTTTGTCCTGCGACCAAAGAAAAGCGCTCGATGTCATGATGGCTTTCTACCAGGAGTTGTAGCATAAAACGGCTCATCTCACCCGATTGGCCATCTTCTGTTGCGTTATTGTAACACAAAGTGATGTCGTGTGAGCGTTGGAGCAGACTGTGAAAATAATAGGCGTATATGGCTACTTTGTTATCTACCGTAGTCAAGCCGTATGCCTTTCTCAATGAATAGGGAATAAATGAAGCATCGTTCACACCTTTCGGCAGTTTCCCTTCGTTGCATGAGAGTACTAAGATATGCTCGAAATCCAGATTTCGAGTTTCCAATACACCCATTACCTGTATTCCTTCTGCAGGTTCACCATGGAAAGGAATACTTGTTGACTGGATGAGCTGTTGGATGAGTCGTTCCAGAGTGATGCAGTCTACTGCTAAGTCTCCTGTCTGGATGAGTTCTTGCAGACGGTTCAACAAGGTATAGGTCCTGAAGAGCGATTCCTGGAATAAAGGATCGTCCTGTTCTTTGCTATTCACACCTATTGTCTTCAAAATATCCAGCAGATACTGGATGAGTCTCAAGTTGTATTCATTTTCTGTTGCAGTCTCACCCAAATCTTTGAAAAGCAGTGACAAGCCTTCATCACCATCCATGCTTAGGAATTGGCGGGTAGGATAGAACTGCTTCTGCTCGTCAAGAACGCTCAAGAGTTTGCTATAATTTTGAGAAATATAGCTTGTGTATGGATGACGAAGTGCCATGAGCACATTATGTAAGCGATAGTTGTTACTATGCTTGGGATGACCTACGCCCTGCAACTTGATGAGCTGTTGCAGCAAACTGTAGAATGGTGTCTGTTGAAGCGGATAGCCCAATGTTATGTTATATGATAACTTGTCGTTCTCAGAATAATCTGGCAACGACTTGATGTCTTCGTTTGTAGGAAGACTATGTATTACACTTTGCAACAATCCTTCATCGGCTAATACTATAGCCACTTTTTTTCCATATTTATAGCGTTTCTTTTCTTTAAGCCATTGGTTTACATAGCGGGCCTGGATGTTTTCTGTAGATGCCGAAATGTATGTAATGTCTTTATTGTTATCAAAGTTATGATAAATATCACGAAGATCATGAGGAGGCATATCATTCAATTCGTTAGGATAATATTTGAGATATTCACGAATGTAGTGACCTGCCTCATGATTGTTTTGCATATAATAGTCATCGTAGTCCCAATAGAAATGTGCTTTACCCTCTTTCATCAAGCGGTCGCAGAGTTTCCGTTCTACTACTTGCATCATATTAAAACCGACAAAGAGATATTTCTTGTGTTGGAATTTGATATTTTCATCATTTGCAACTTTCCTGTACAGAGCCCCCTCATAAGCCAATCCTTGTTCTTCAAGGCGCATGTTGAACTGCTTATAGATATCAAGAAAATGGCTCCATAATTGTAGAAATCTCTTTTTGAGTTCAGAGTTGTGATCATCGTCGAAATTGCTAAAAAATTTCTTAATCAGCGTTTTCTGTTCTTCTGTAAGATATGAGATGTCATCAAGTTCATGTATATTGCTAAGATTGGCAAAGAGTTTTTCTGCTTCTGCCATGTTTTTATCAATATCGTCAAAATCTGTGATAAGAAGTTGTCCCCATCCATAAAAATGGTCTAGGGTCTCATCAATACCAGTGCAGGCTACGAATGTTTTATGTAAATCGCAAACAAGTTTGATTGGGTCTCCAACTTTCAATGTGCTATGTTTGCGAAAAAGGTCGCTGATTGTTATGTAAGATGGCGACCAGATAGGGTGATCAGTCAAACGTGCCAGACTCTCGTTGAGGAAAAGAGCGGCGCGTTTATTTGGAAACACGACGACAATGTCGCTGAGATTGTTTCCATATTTCTCGAGAATATCTCTTGCTACATATTTTAAAAATGCTTTCATATCTTAATGGACTTTTCAATGTTTGCAACTGTTCTTTATGTTGCCCTACTTTTGGGAATGGGGCAATAGAACCGTATTATTTTATTACTTCAACTATTCTGTTAGGGTATACATACCATAGATAACCTTTTACTCGGTGATGTCCCATGCTTCTTAATAAACCGATGTATTTTCTAACCTGTTCATGGTGTTCTACTTTCTGTTTACCGAATTTGAAGTCTACCACGATGGTTTCATTTTTTGAGTTTTGCATCACGCGGTCTGGACGGTATTCTGCCACTTTTCCATTTTCAACTGTCAGGATAGAACATTCATTTAGTATGGTCAGTTCCTTATCAAACCATTTTGCGACCTTTGGTGATTCAAGTCTTTTCCTGATCATCTCCTTTATTTTCTCTGGTGTGAGGTCTTGATCGTATAAAAGTCCGTCTAACTCCAACTGTTTCAGGGCTCCATCAATATCATCAACTGTGCGGATTGTAGAAAAGAGGTTGTGCAAAATAGTACCCATTTTGATATAAAACTTCTGTTGCTCTTCTGTTTCATCACGCTTTATAAAGTCACGGCTCTGGTTACTCTGTCTGAATTCTGGCATTTCAGGCGTAACATTTATTTTAATTTCTAAAGGTTGAGAATAGGCTGAGAGCACGTTTGTATTCTTCTTCTCGTTTGATTTCTTGGAAGAATCAGGTACATATATTTCATTATAGCAGAAAGATATGTCATCTGTTTTGGCATCAGAACCTATTCCTGTTAACTCCATCTTTACGTCATTAGCTTCAAGTCGGCTGGCTACCTTGTCGAGTACAGATTCAATAATGGCAGAACGATATGCACTATTAGCTCTTTTGCCAATTACAATCAGGTTGTGACTGGCACGTGTGAAGGCTACATAAAGCAGATTCAAATTGTCGACTATGTTTTGCAGATGTTCATGATTATAATCTGCTTCATATATACTTTGCTTCATCAGTTTAGCACTGAAATCTATAGGTACCAGTGGAAGTTCGTTGTATGGAGCTTCTTGCGGTGTGCACCAGATAGTGTTGGCTTTTTCTAGTTGCCAGTCACAGTAAGGCATGATAACATGATCGTATTCCAGTCCCTTACTCTTATGTATAGTAAGGAATCTGATACCTCCATCGCCATCACTATGAATGCTTTTTTCGTGGATACGGTTATCCCACTCTTTCAGAAATCCAGTGATATCACTACTGTTATCTGTGAGATATTTACTTAAGCAATCATAAAAAGTACAGATGTAGGCAGTTTGCTTGATCATGTCTTTTATTTCGCCAAGTTTAAGTTCTGCAAAAAGGCGTTCTGTGAGATCGAACAGTGGCATTTCCAGATACTCAGAACGATTGGTCAAAAGTTGTTCCGGCATATTTCCAGCTACAGAATACGTGTCACAAAACTTGTTGAGAGTTGCTAATACAATATTGTCATTTGGGTGTACCAGTATGTAGAGAGCGTTAACCAATGTGCATACTGCTTGGGAGGCATCCAGCCTGAATGCCTCATCTGAAACCAACGGATAGTCGGAATGGTTCATAAAATACTCAGCAATGTCCTGTATGTTGCGGTTGCTTCTTACCAGGATTGCTATTTTGTTGCAAGGAACACCTCTTTCAACCAACTTGTCTACAGTGTCCAGTGTGGTTTGCATCATTCTTTCTTCAATATTTTCACCGCCCAGGAGCTGAATACTGATAGAACCATTAGGAACAGAATGGTGGTCTGGTACTTGCTGGCAGACATCGCTATATGCGCTTTCCAGCTGTTTACATTCCTCAGGACATTTATCTTTCAGGTCTTCAATCTCCAATTTTACTGCTTCTGTGAAAAAAGCATTGTTGAACTCAATGATGTTTCTATCAGAGCGGTAGTTGATACCCAAAGTTTCTATGCTTACTTTTTTCGCGCTTTTATTAAATTCTTTATCAATATTATTGAGCAGTCTCCAATCGCCGGATCGCCATCTGTAAATACTTTGTTTTACGTCACCAACAATGAGGTTACCTGCATCTTCTCTACTCATGGTTTCTTCGAGCAGCACTTTAAAGTTCTTCCATTGGATGGTGCTAGTATCTTGGAACTCGTCAATCATTATATGGTCGAGTTGAGTGCCAATCTTTTCAAAGATGAATGGCGAATCGCTATCCTTTATCAGTGAGTTGAGCAAGGTCTGAGTATCGCTCAAAAGGAATCGGTTTGCCTCTCTGTTCATCTCCCTGACTTTTTTATCTATGCTTCCCAAAAGGCGGAGCTGATTAAGATGCTTTATGGTCAGATCGGTACTTTTGAAGATTCGGGTGAGTCTTGGACGATTATCTTCTGCAAACAGCAGAATAGGGTAGAGCACCGATTCCACATAATTGAAGATATCAGTACAATTTTTTACATCAGATTTTTTGACCCATGCTTCCGGACTTTCCCGACATTTACAGAAAGTATCATTATGTAGATCATCATCACTGTATTTGCCATTTTTCAGCTTGTTGAAATAGCTCCAAATACCTCTCGTTTTTCCAGCTAAGTCGTCTGACGTAAAGCCTTCTTCTTCAAGGGAATCGAAAAAAGTAGCAGCAATTTCTTTAAGCTGCTCTTTTGCCTTATTGCGCATTTTCTTCATTCGGTCGGTAAAATCCTTGAAGAAATCTTCTTGTTCCATCAATTCTGTCAACTTGTCGGAATGAACTTTGTAATAATCCTTGAATATGTTCTCACCGAATTTCTTGATCTGTCCTATGACATTCCAACTCTTATCATCATCAATATTTTCTTTGATATAATCCATAATCCAGAAAAGTAGACGATCGGTATCTTCAAGACTTTCTATAAGTTCATCAACGGCATGCTGTTCTATTTGATAGTCATTGAGTTCTATCCGTAAATTGGCAGTCAGATCAAGTTCACGTGCTAGATTTCTCAATACACTCTGAAAGAACGTATCGATGGTCATAACCCGGAAATAGTTATAATTATGTATGAGCAAATGCAGGGCTGATTCTGCATTTTTCTGAATTTGTTTGGATGAAAGATAGGGTAAAGCCTGCTGTATTTGATTTACATAATCGTTTGCTTCTGGTAGTCCGTGTGCAATTTCGTATAATTTTCCTAAGATACGCATTTTCATTTCTTCAGTAGCTTTGTTGGTGAAGGTTACTGCAAGAATGGTTCTGTAGGAAGCAGGATTAGCTATCACGAGTGTCATATACTCGCGAGCCAAAGTAAATGTTTTACCTGATCCTGCACTTGCTTTATAAACAGTTAGTTGTGAACTCATATTTTGTTTTTTTTATGATGTTATTGATATTGTGCCCTAGAAATCATGTTTTATCCATGCTTTTATGAATATTACCAATCTCTAAATAGTTCAAAACCGAAGCGACAGCCTATGCCATTAAACTTCGTGTTTTTGAAGGCAGCAAAGAATCCTAATGTAATAGCTCTTGTTGTTACTCCATATCCCCATTCTGTATATGGGTGTAAATGGTTTACAACAAGACTGCTTACATACAGACGCTCTGCTTCTATATATTTCCCAATCAGGGGGAGCCATGCAGTTGCAATCATGGGAGCTTCATAAGTGAAATTTCCACGTATGTAATAATCACTGGCATTATACCATTGGGATGGCAGTAATTCGAATTCTCCACTCCAGCTATCATTCCAGCCTCCAGGAATATTGTTGTCATGGAAATTGGTATAGTCAACGAAGTCCCAATGATCACCTTTGCGGGTATAAAAGCCAGCTCCTAACCTTATAGAATATGATTGACGGCGTGATGCTTGAAAAATAGTTTGTGCATCTGCTTCTACCCGTTCGTAGTCTATGTTTGAACCTAGTAGGTTTTTCCATCCCTTTTCATAGTCTATTTTAAAGATGGAGCCTTTTTTACCCCATGGTAAGAGTTCTAAAGCTACAGCTGGTGCTACTGACACATATTTGCTTGGATAATTAAACAGTTTATAGAAACTTTCTACTACTGCTTTTCGTTGATGTGAAACCAAGCCAATCTCAAAACCGACATAGTCGTTGAAACTCCAGTGGTTAGTAAGACGAAGGTAATCATCTTTAAACTCTGTCAGTTTTCTGTTGTTTGCCTCAATATCTGTTGAAATTTCCGGTAATGACAATCCTGGATATTCTGAGCATAGTGGATATAGAAAATCGTTATCTTCAGGTTTGCTGATGCCTAACATCTTTCGTGCAACACGATTATTCGATATTCTATTGCCGTTACCGATTTCTAACTTCAGATATCCATTGTGCTTCGGGTTATAGTTGAATGTCAATGGTATATTGAAATAAAATCTGTGTTGTTTCATACTGTAACCTCCTTTAAAGCGAAGCTTCAATTGCAGATTTTCTGTAAACCTGTAGCCTCCCTTCAGGTCAAACTTGTATACAATTCCTTTTCGCTCGGAGTATCCCATATAGAGTGGGTTGAGAATAGGACTGATACGGAAGTAGCCTTGGTTTTGCTTTCCGAAGCCTTGGGAAATTCTGTTTAATACATTGTCACCGATAACATCCCAAAGTATGTCTTTTGCAAAGTTTTTCTCTGGTATGTTGTTATTCAAGGAATCTGTTATTTGTTTTCTTTTTTCATAGAATTTTCTGTATATGTCAGCCTCATCTTGGTTTAATTCAATTGGGCGCACTTTTGCCATTAATGCTGTATCGGCTACATTATTGAGTGAATCACTTAATATTTTCGGTAGTCCGTATACTGTTGTATACATGCCCGTTATCTTGTTACCCATAAAACTGAAGTTGGCTCTCATGCTGCACCTTGCAGGAGAAAGTGAACCAAATCCGTCTTTACCCATAATAATAGAGATATAGAAACGGGTCATATCATATTCGCCCTCAAAGTCTACCATGCTTATCTTTCCGCTTTGGGAATCAACAATGGCACGTGCTTCAATAACTTGGGTGTTTTTGAGACGTGGATATACGTAGACTTGTGCTTTGCCGAATGGTAATTGGGTAACGGCATATTTATAATATCTGCGATTCTTATTGTGGAAAGGAGAAAGAATATTAGTTTCGAAAAGTGTTTCTCCATATACCGTTGGAGTCATGTATTTCAAAACTGATGACAATGTGTTGCTTCTATGCGGAATGGTGCTTATGTTCAGCAAACGCTTGGCAACTGGTCTGCCATTTGCGTCTAGCGTCATTTGGTTATAATACTCGCTGATGAATCTTCTGCCACCGCCATGAGCCACCGCATACATCGTCGGTACTAGCATGAGCGTTGCATTACGTTTGTTTGTTTTGATTTGAAATTTAGTGTAGGCATAACTCTTGTGCTCAGCTCTACCTGTTGTGTCAACAGATTGTGAATATTTAAATACCAAACACATCACCGAGTCACTAAAGGCGTCTCTCGGTGACATTCTTCTTGCATGTGCTGCAAAAGCCATTATGCAGAAGATAATCGTCAAAATGATGTGTGTTTGATATTTCTTCATTTATTATGAGTTAAGATGTTACTTGGCAGAAGAACTATGCCAAATATTTTGGGCAACAGCTTTCCTAACCAAGATATTTCATAAGGATTCCTATCTTCCCGGACTCTCTCAGTTTGGTGATGCTTTTTTCTCTTATCTGGCGAACTCGCTCACGGGTGAGCCCCATTTTATCACCAATTTCCTCAAGCCCCTTTTCGGTTTCCCCAATTCCGTAGCATGCGCAGATAATTTTCAGTTCGCGATCCTTGAGGCAAACTTTTAAAACCTGTCTTAGGTCTTGTGCCATACTTTCATGGTCAACCTGCTTGTCTGTTCTGGCATCGTCTCCGCTTGCCATTACATCTGCCATAGAGTTGTCATCGTCATCACTGAATGGAGCATCGATGCTTACATGATGACCACTGGCAGCCATGCTCTGAGAAATCTTGTCCTCGTCAACACCTGTTCTGGCAGCAAGTTCTTCAACGCTTGGACGGCGTTGGTTTTCCTGCTCAAACTTATTAATTTCCTGGTTTACCTTGTTGAGTGATCCTACCTGGTTGAGGGGAAGTCGAACAATTCGGCTTTGCTCTGCTATTGCCTGTAAAATACTCTGACGAATCCACCATACAGCGTATGAGATAAATTTGAACCCTCGTGTTTCATCGAAGCGTTCTGCAGCCTTGATGAGTCCGATGTTTCCTTCGTCAATCAAGTCTGTCAAGGTGAGTCCCTGGTGCTGATATTGTTTTGCTACCGACACCACAAAACGTAAGTTGGCTTCAATCAACTTATTTTTTGCTCTTTCGCCAGCTCTACCTCCCTTGCGGATAGCTTGAGCCAATTCTATTTCTTCATCAATAGAAACCATAGGGGCTCTACCTATCTCTACAAGATATTTGTCGAGGGCTTCACTATTACGATTGGTTATACTCTTTTGTATCTTAAGCTGTCTCATTATCTTTCCTCTTAGTTACACATTGCACAATTGGCGCAAAGATAATAAAAATATTGATACACGACTAGAATTATAACTTACTTTAACGTAATTAACCTAACTTACTCATTTAAAGGTTATTTTACGGTCTTGTTCTTAACAAAACTTTGAAAAGCGTCATCGTATCCGTTAAACACGTTGATGTCTACCTCTCCATGTATTCCTGCTACTCTTCCGTCGGGGCAGAGTTGCCAATATACCAATCGGATGTCTGGTTTATACTCTCCATATCGTGCAATCCAAACCTGGTAGTTATGTTTCAAATCGGGAGCCTTTGGCAGATAGCGATTTACGAAAGTTTGGCTGATGTAAAGAATAGGCTTAACACCAGTTGCTCTTTCTACAATTCTAAGCCAAGTTCTAATGCGTGCAAACAATACTCCAGCCCCTCCCATTTTCTTGATTTGACTAGGAAGCGGTTCAACATCAAGAACTGGAGGAAAATCGCCTTTCCTAATGATACTGTGTTTCTGAAAGTGTCGTGCTTGTTCGGCAGCAGGTGTTATGGTGGTAAAGAAGTGATAGGTTCCAACCTTGTAACCATGTGCTTTTGCATCACGATAATCTTTTCTATAATATGGATTTAACAGCGATTTACCTTCTGTACTCTTGATATAGATGAAGCGAATCGGGAAGTTTACTGTTCCTGATATGGTCTTTTTGCTGAGACGTCCAAGATGTGTAATGCGTAAACGGTTCCAGTTGATAGCATATTTTTTTCTGCCTTTTCCATGCTGGTATTTGCTCAGGTCTATGCCATAAATACGTTCCGATGTATATACGAGTCTTTCGCCTTTATAGCGGTCATTTTTCCATTCGCCTATTCGTAAAGGCTTCTTGGGAGCAATGCTGAATCCGAATCCTTCACGTTTCCCGTTTTTCCAGTAACCTTCATAATAGGTTCCATCGTATCCTTGCCAGCATCCATGACCGTTTGGTTGATAGATACTGTCGGTTGTACCCCGATAATATCCTAGAGAATCAGGTAAGAGGGTATAATCAATTGAGCGTCGAAGTGTGACTCCATGAGCTGTTGCTAAAGATGCTGCAAGTTGAGGTGAAATAGCTTTAACCCCTTCAGGAGTTGTTTCTGAGGAAAGTTGGAATGTGCGGCTTCCTTGTGCAGTTTCTCCATTCATTGCTTTGATGAGTTTGCATGCCTGACTCTTCCATTTTCCGTTCTCGTCTCTATAATAGGCTTGATATGAAATGGAGCGTTTCAACTTGAAATGTCCCTTTTTCTGTACATGTTTCAGGGAATCAATCAGTTTCTTGGCAGAATCGCGTAGTTCCAGTTCGTGTTGGGTATAAGCGCAAATAGAGTTGTAGCCTACATCCTGAACAGAATGAGAGTGAATATAATAGTTCAGTTCTCCAACTTTCCATTTGGAGTCTCTATACAAACTGTCTAAAGAATCAACTTTCTCTTTAAAGATGCTATCCGCATCTTTGCCAAGATAGTGATTCCGGCTGATGCTGTTGTTGTAGCAGGCGGCAAGTCTTCCTTCACATGAAGGAATCAACGCCCAACGATTCATAAAGTTGGCAGCCAGTGTCGTAGTGTCTTCGTCGAACCGGAGTATTGTTTTTCCATTTTGAATTAATTCGTAGTGACTGTATACTTTTATGTTTGCTTTTGCCTTGTTCACTCTATCACTTGATGGGTTCAGGCAATAATAGCTCCATGTGCTGGCGGCAGCCAGCAGAATGAAAACTAAACTTGTGATATATAATATTTTCTTTTTCATTTGATGATGACCTCCAATATTTTCTTGGTGGTTTCGGTAATCTTTGTTTTTTCAGACGTACGTTCGCCGATAAGCCAGATGATTTCACCTTTACTATCAGTTAATACATGCTGTGTCTTTTTTTGTATATAGTCAAATTTCCTATCGGTCATATAGTCACTCAACAGTTTGCTACCATTCATGCCGAAAGGTTGAAATCTATCGCCTTCTTTTACCAGTCGGTAGGTGAGGGGAAAACTGACTTTTTCAGCATCCAAAGTGATACATTGCGATTCTTTGCTTGGCATGAAGTCACCCATATGCGAGAAGATTTTTATCTTGATTTGGGTTCCTTCGTCCATGTTGTAAATGCCTTCTTCTGGCAGTCGGAACGCTCTTTGTTCCTGAATGTTATTCAAGTCTTTTATGTTAGAGATCAACAGCTGTTCTCTGTCGATGACTATCATATAGTCTTCGTTTTTCCAGATTTTACCGACACCACGATCCTGACTGAAGAGGCTTTCACAGATGTCATCAATGACATTGCCATGAAAACCATATCTGCCTAATTCTTTATGGAGTATGAATTCCGGACTTACAGCATTCATGACAGATACTTTAGGGATATATATAACTTTCCTATAAGAGTCGGTTGTACTGATGCTATCCATGCTCTCAAGTATACTTTTCGCTTGGCGTATGTATTTGGCAGTGAGAGCGATATTTTCACTTGCTGCCGGGTTGATACTTTCCAAAAGAGGTACTACATGATGGCGAATTTTATTTCTTAAAGCATCGTCTTCCAAATTTGTTGAATCTGTGACAAAATCTTGCTTTTTTTCTTTTAGGTATTGCAATATATCCTGTCGGCTGATGCAGAGAAGAGGGCGAAGAATATTTCCGTTTTTGGGGGCGATGCCTGCTAATCCGTCTACTCCAGATCCTCTTAACAGATTCAGAAGTAAAGTTTCTACATTGTCATCGCGATGATGGGCCACACAAATGCCTCCTGCATGCAAGTCTTTTACTAATTGGGCAAAATAGCTATAGCGTAAGTTGCGTGCAGCCATTTCGATACTTACCTTGTGTAAATGGGCATAAGCATAAGTATCAAAATGGATTCGAGACAAACTGATTCCCTGTTGTTTGCACAGATTTACACAAAATTGCTCGTCTCTGTCACTCTCTTCGCCGCGAAGGTGAAAGTTACAGTGCGCAGCAGTAATATTCAGTCCTATATTTTTCAAGATAAGCAATAGGGCAACGCTATCAGCACCTCCGGACAAGGCAACGATATATGGTGCTTGCCACTTGAACATACCATGGTGAATAATATATTTTTTGACGATATTTTCAATTTTGTTCATTCTGCGATACTTTAAAAGTATATGATGTTTTTTATTACTTTCTGTTTTTCAAAAAGTCTTCTGCCCGCTGCAAATCTTCTGGCGTGTCGATGCCTACAGTTTCTACATCTGTAGTACCAACTTTTATCTTGTAGCCATTCTGCAGCCATCGAAGTTGTTCCAGGCTCTCTGCTATTTCTAGTGAGCTTTGTGGCAGTTTGGTTACCTCTTTTAAAACTTCTTTGCGGTAAGCATAGATGCCCAAATGTTTCAGATAAGGAAAACTCTTGAGCCATTCTTCCTCTTCCTTTCCTCTTACGTATGGAATGATGCTGCGAGAGAAATACATAGCAAAGCCTTGATTGTCTACAACAATCTTTGGACTATTAGGATTTTTTACAGCTTCCATACTGGTAAAAGCTTTTCCTAAAGTGGCAATTTGGGTTGTTGGGTCATCAAAACACTGGCAGATGGTTTCCAGTTGACTCTTGTCAACAAAAGGTTCATCTCCTTGAACATTGACAATGACATCCCAGTCTCCACCAATTTTTTCGATAGCTTCTTCTATGCGGTCAGTACCGCTCTTATGATCCTTGCGCGTCATAACAGCTTTACCGCCAAATGCTTCTACAGCATTGAAAATTCGCTCATCGTCTGTTGCAACATAGGCTGCTTCTAGACAACTTGCTACTTTCTCATAAACATGTTGTATCACTGGTTTGCCATCTAACATGGCAAGTGGCTTTCCCGGGAAACGTGTTGATGCGTATCTTGCTGGAATAATTCCTATAAATTTCATAATCTTCTATATTTAAACCTGTTTACTATTCAATTCATGCGATTCGTTTAACTTCAAATAAAAAAGTTGCACTTCCGCAGACGCAAAAGTACAACTTTATTTTGTATTCACCAAAAAACTTTTTGTTTTTTTGAAAAACCTCAGAGAATATTTAATGTTCTCCCATTTTTTTATTCGTATCTGATAGCCTCGATAGGGTCGAGCCTTGCTGCCTTCTTTGCAGGATACCATCCAAAGAAAACGCCAGTAAATGTACAGACTGCAAAACTCATAATAATGCTCCAAGGCTCTATTTGGGTGGCTATATGGAAGAAAGAGTTCAGACTGAGCGATAAACTAACTCCCAATATCACTCCTATAATACCGCCAGTTACAGAAAGTAAGATAGCTTCTATCAGAAACTGGTTCAAAATATCAATACCTCGTGCGCCTACACTCATTCGAAGACCTATTTCGCGGGTGCGTTCTGTTACAGATACATACATGATGTTCATGATTCCGATGCCGCCTACCAGCAGCGAGATTCCTGCCACGGATCCGAGCAGGATGGTGATTGTAGACATGGTAGAATTCATCATGCTTGAAATTTCCTCTTGAGAGCGGATATTGAAGTCATCTTTATCTGCTTCAGTAGTATCTGTTGCGTCTTTCAATTTGTGGTTGCGTCGCAATATTTCTGTAATCTGATCTTGGGCAGGTTGAGAAACCTCTTCGGTGATAGCTGAGCAGACGATGCCTCCTAAATAGGTTTGTGCCATAATTCGCTTCATTACTGTTGTATAGGGGACAAGTACTAAATCATCCTGGTCCATACCCATACTATTGTAACCTTTCTTCTTCAAGACACCGATTACTCTGAATGGAATGCTGTTAAATCGCACAACCTTACCGATAGGATCACTGCCATCAGGGAAAAGATAGTCAACTACTGTCTGTCCCAAAATACAAACTTTAGATGCAGCCTTAATGTCTGTATCTGTAAACATTTCTCCATCTGCCACTTTCAGTTGTCGGATGGAAAGATAGTCTTGGTTTACACCATAAATGGAACTTTGGGTGTTGTTGTTTCCGTAGATCCACTGTCCGGAACTGTTTACAGTAGGAGAAATAGCTGAGATATAATTACATTCGTCTTTGATGCTCTGATAGTCGGCTTGCTTCAGCGTCTCCATTGACGAAGCATCTTGTCTCACACCGCCACGCATGTCTGCACCTGGTGAAATCATAATCATGTTTGATCCCATCTCTGCGATGTTTGCCTTGATGCTGGCTTTACTTCCTTGTCCGATGGCAAGCATGGTAATAACCGCAGCAATACCGATGATGATGCCAAGTGCGGTAAGGAAAGAGCGCATTTTGTTGGCAGCAATGGCGCGGATGGCTATTTTGAAAAGATTCTGAAAATTCATTTTACTTGTTGTAATGTTAAATGTTAAGTGTTAAGTGAAAACTTCGTTTGCTATTGGATGCTAAGTAATTTAACATTCAACACTTAACATTGAAAACTTATTCATCTGTGTTGGCCGGCAAGGCTGCCAGACCTTCGGCTGCCGATAGAATATGTTCGTTATAGGTGTCGCTGATGATGTGACCATCACGCAGTTCGATATTACGACTCGAATAATTTGCAATGTCTGGGTTGTGGGTAACGAAGATGATGGTTCTTCCTTCTGCATAAAGTTTTTGGAAGAGTACCAGAATCTCAAAACTGGTTCTGGTGTCGAGATTACCCGTTGCTTCATCAGCAAGTATCACAGCGGGGTTGTTGACTAACGCACGAGCTATTGCTACACGCTGCATCTGTCCTCCAGACATCTGATTACTCTTATGATAGAGACGTTCTCCTAAACCAACAGCTTTCAGCGATTCGATAGCACGTTGCTTTCGTTCTTCTGCGCTTACGTTCGGGTTGTACATCAGTGGAAGTTCTACATTTTCTACACTTGTAGTCTTCGGTAGAAGATTGTAGTTCTGGAAGATGAATCCAATCTTTCGGTTTCTAAGAATGGCGCGATCATTACGTGACATCTTTCGTACGCTTACTCCATCCAGATAGTATTCGCCACTGGATGGGGTATCAAGACAACCTAGCTGGTTCAGCAGGGTAGATTTACCTGATCCTGATTTACCCATGATGGTAACAAACTCACCTTCGTATATTTTAAAGCTTACACCTTTTAGAGCGTGGACAGTTTCCTCACCCACAAGAAAGTCGCGGCGAACATTGTCGAGTTCTATCACAACTTTCTTTTCGCTGTTTGCTTGAATATTGTCGTTTGCCATACTCTTATTTTTTATTTTTTTTTCCTCTAGGTCCAGGACCGCTAATCAAACCTTGACTTTGTTGAGGCTCCTCATTCTCTTCAGGGATATTAACTATGATTTCAGTTACAATCTTTTGTCCCTTCTTCAAACCCTTGATAATTTCAGTATGTATACCGTCGCTCTGACCGATGGTTACAGAATGAGCTGTAAGGGTATTGTTAGCAAGAGTCCAAACTTTGTTTTTTCCTTTGCAGTCAACAATCTTGATATTCTTTCCTACAGTTTCCTTGGTTGGAGTAAAGCGGAGTGCTTTGTTGGCAACGGCAAGAATACCAGCTCGTTCTTGTGTAAAGATGGTAACATTTGCAGTCAGTCCTGGTTTTAACTTGAGATCTGCGTTGGGTGCAGAGATGACAACCTCGTAAGTGACTACATTGTTTGTTGTAGTAGCTTCCAGACGAACCTGTTTCACTGTTCCCTGGAATACATCGTCAGGATAAGCATCTACTGTAAAATTGACGCGGTCGCCTTCTTTTACACCGCCTATATCAGCCTCGTCAACATTTGCAATCACCTGCATGTTGGTCAGATCTTTAGCGATAGTAAAGAGCTCTGGAGTGTTGAAGCTTGCTGCTACGGTCTGTCCTTCCTCTACGCTTTTTGATATGACAGTTCCATCTATTGGGGATGTAATTGTAGCATAGCTCAGGTTGGTTTGGGCTTTCTGTACATTTTCCTTGGCCGAAGCTACTTGCTCTTTCGCCTGGCGATAGGTGAGAAGCGCATTTTCATAATCGTCAGCACTTACCAAACCTTTCTTATAGAGGGTCTGGTAGCGGCTCATGTTTGCACTCTGATAGTTCAAACTGCTTTGCGCACTTGCCAGGTTAGCTTTGGCAGTATTCAACTCGCTCATCAGGTTGGTTTTGTCGAGCACAGCTATAACTTCACCTTTTTTACCTGCGAATTGTAATCAACATAAAGTTTGTTTACAATACCACTCACCTGTGTACCAACCGTTACAGAAGTTACCGCTTCAATAGTACCGGTTGCAGTTACACTATTCTGCAATGTTTGTGTGGTTACAGCTTCCTGCTTGAAGTCTATTTGCTCTTCGTTTTTACTTCCAGAGAACAGCCATGCTGCCACAGCTACGATGATTATCACAATCATGGCAATCCAGATTTTGCTGATTCTAAGTTTTTTCATAAAAATGTATGTATACCTATTAATGATTTGCAATATGTTTTCGGATGTTAATACCAATCTTTCTCTTTAGATTCTGCCGTTTTGGTAGAATTTCAACATGTTGATATTCAGAATGGTAAGATACTTTGCCTGAAGCTCGTTCTGCTTAGCCTTCAGAAGATTATCTTTGCCAGTTCTCAATTCTACGATGTTCTTTAATCCCAGTTTAAACTGCTCACTTAACAGATCGTAGCTTGTTTGGGCACTCTCGCTGCTCACCTTGGCAGCCTTAAACTGGCTTTGGTTTGTATTAGCCTGCAACCAATAGTTTTCGATAGTAGAGTAGAGCTTAGTTTGCTCATTCTTTATATCGAGCAAGATGCTTTCACGCTGAATGAGTGCTTTATTGACAGAAGTCTTGGTCTGTCGGTTATCAAAGAGAGGAATACTGACACCGATTCCACCACCCATGCTGAAGTTGGTTTTCATCTGACTGCCCCAACCGTTTTTGTTCATGGATGTGGTGCTGGTCGTAGCTCCTGCATTTGCGCTGATGGTTGGCAACTTTCCTGCCTTTGCAATCTTGATGTTCAGATCGTTCTGGTCGAGTTTGTTTTGATAGCTCAAAAACTCAGGGCGATTCTGAAGCGCAGCTGTATAGACACTGTTCATTCCTGGGATAGAGGCCAGAGCCATCTGGTCAGTTGTGCTTGGAATAGCGATGTCGAAAGCTTCTTCACTGGTAATCTGCAGGAGTTCCTTCAACTGTCGTTTATAGTTTTTAACGTTACTTTCAGCCTGCACGATGTTAAACTCATCTTGTGCTCTCTGTGCTGTAAGTTGTGCTAAGTCTGCTTGGCTCATCTTGCCAATTTTTACCATTTCCTTACCACGCTCTTCGTTTTGAACACTCGACAGATAACTTTCTTTGTTTACGTTGATAGCCTCTGTAGAGTAAAGTATCTGTACGTAAAGTTGAGCTATCTGTTCTTGCAGGTTGAGGGCTTGTGCTGTCGAATCGAGTTGTGCCGCTTCCTTTGCCAGCTTGTTCAGTTTCACCTGATTTCTGTTTTTGTTACCGTTCCAAATCGTGTAATTGCCCATCACGCTATAGCTACCATTGTAATATACCTTGTCAATGGAAGCTTTGCTGAAACCTTCTCCACTGATTCCATTAGAAACCCAAGGCGTATAGTTTACACTTTGATTGGTGCTGGCAGAGAGCGATGGCAGAAGCGCAGACTTTGATTGCAGATAGTCCTCCTGAGCTGAAGCTTTTGTGAGTTGAGTCTTCTGCAGTTGAATGTTGTTAGCCAGTGCGTAACTGATACAATCCTGCAGTGACCATTGCTTAGCTTGTACAGCGATAGGAGCCGACATGATGAACAGCGCTACCGCCATGTTTTTAAAACTTGCGTTCATACTCTTTTTACTTTTTGTTTTCATCTTTACAGATCTCTTTGCATCTGTTCTGATTAAATGTGGATTAATGTTCTTATTTTCCATAATTGCAAATCTTAATAGGATACATTATTTTTAGATTTGACGTAAGCGTCGCCTATAAAGTTGCAACTGATATGTGTTTTTGATTAAAAATGTGATGATAGGTTTAACATTCTCATTTATCTTTAACAATCCTTTTCATAGAGAAAGATTTCTTTTACTTTTCCACATTAATTTATTTATATTTCTCAAAAAAATGTTTCTTCTTTCGTTATCTTCGCTGAAATTGTGTAACTTTGCAGAAAAATTTTAAGAAAGGAATAAAATAAATGCCGTTAAGAATACCAGATAAGCTTCCAGCTATCGAACTGCTGAAGCATGAGAATATATTCGTGATGGACGAAAGTCGTGCGCATAAACAGGAGATTCGTCCGTTGAAAATCTGTGTGCTCAATTTGATGCCCCTCAAGATTACGACAGAGACAGATCTTGTTCGTCTTCTGTCGAATACTCCTCTTCAGTTAGAGGTTTATTTTATGAAGTTGAAAAGTCACACGCCGAAGAATACTCCAATAGAGCACATGATGATGTTCTACAAGGATTTTCAGGAACTTTCCAAACAGAAGTTTGATGGAATGATAGTTACAGGTGCTCCTATCGAAACGATGGCTTATGAAGAGGTAGAATATTGGCCTGAAATCAAAGAGATTTTTGATTGGGCCCGTACCCATGTTACTTCAACACTCTATATCTGCTGGGGTGCCCAGGCTGGTCTTTATCATTTCTATGGTGTTCCTAAGTATCCTTTAGAGAAGAAGATGTTTGGTATTTTTAAGCAGAAGCCTCTCGATTTGTCTCAGCCAATCTTCCGCGGTTTCGATGATATCTTTAATATGCCTCATAGTCGCCATACAGAGGTAAGACGTGAGGATATTGAAAAAGTGCCAGGACTTGACATCATTGCCGAATCGCCTGAAAGCGGTGTCAGCATTGTGATGGCCAGAAACGGCCGCGAATTCTTTGTGACGGGTCATCTTGAGTATGCGCCAAACACGCTGGATAAGGAATATAAGCGTGATGTGGGCAAGCGTGATGATGTAGAACTGCCAAAAAATTATTATTATCATGACGATCCGAACGAAGAACCTCTGGTGACATGGCGTGCTCATGCCAACCTATTCTATAGTAATTGGATCAACTATTATGTTTATCAGGAGACTCCTTACAATATTGACGAAATCAGTTAATTTGTGAAGGAGTTGGATGATTTCGAGATAGATTTCTTATGCAAACATTAGAATTATTGGCGCCTGCCAAGAACTTGGAATGTGGTATTGCTGCCATTGATCATGGTGCAGATGCCGTATATATTGGTGCACCTCGTTTTGGTGCACGAGCAGCAGCAGGCAATTCGCTGGAAGATATCAGACAGTTGTGTGATTATGCTCATCAGTTTGGAGCAAAGGTTCATGTTACAGTGAATACTATCATCTATCAGGATGAGATGTTGGATACGCTTAAGATGATCCAGCAACTTGATGAGATTGGTGTTGATGCACTTTTGCTGCAGGATATGGGTGTGCTTACTGAGGTGAGGGCGCAGAATTTGTGGAGTAGAGAATTGCATTCCAGTACCCAGTGTGATGTAAGATCTCCAGAAAAGGCGTATTGGCTTACCACGTTAGGTTTCAAACGTATTGTTCTGGCTCGTGAGCTTTCGCTCGATGAAATCAAGGCGATCCATCAGGCGATTCCTGATAGAGAAATAGAGGTCTTTGTACATGGAGCGCTCTGCGTAAGCTATTCGGGTGTATGTTATGCTTCTGAGAAGTGTTTCGGGCGCTCTGCTAATCGTGGAGAATGTGCACAGTTCTGTCGTATGAAGTTTGATCTGCTCGATTCCAATGGTCAGGAGATAGAACATCAGCGTTATCTGTTGTCTCTCAAGGATCTTTGTCAGCTTGATCATCTTAAGGATCTTGCTGATGCTGGAGCTACTTCGTTCAAGATAGAAGGAAGATTAAAAGATATCAACTACGTCAAGAATGTGGTGGCTGCCTATAGCAGTCAACTCGATGCAATCGTAAAAGCTGAACCGCGTAAGTATCGCCGTGCATCGGTGGGACATGTTCAATATAATTTTACACCTAATCTGAAGAAGACTTTCAATCGTGGCTTTACCCATTATTTCCTGAATGGGCGACAGCCGGATATTGCCTCTTTCGATACACCGAAAGCTATCGGCGAGTTTGTGGGGAAGGTTAAGGAGATACGTGGCAACATTTCTTTCAACGTAGCCACAGTAGCCAGCTTTAAAAATGGCGATGGACTGTGTTTTATCAATGATGACCGTGAGTTGGAAGGCTTTCGTGTGAACAGAGTAGAGGGCAATCGCCTCTATCCGTTTGGAATGCCTGAACATATGCGTCCGGGCATGGCTCTTTATCGTAATAACGATCGGGCTTTCGAGGCTTTGCTGGCTCGTAAGTCTGCTGAACGTAAAATCTATATTGTCATAGAAATGGAGCCTGTGATGGGTAATGAGTTCAGGGAAGAGCCACAGGGGGTAAAGGCTGTTGTCAACATCATGAAGACGAAAGAGGCTGATGGTGGCTTGATTTATCAGGTGGCTGAGGTGTTTAAAGAGTTGAAACTCGAAAAGGCGAAACGCCCGCAGGGCGAAAATATAAAGGCTCAGATGAGCAAACTGGGCGATACGATTTACGAAGCTTACCAGGTAGAACTTCTGAAGGGAATGGAGACATACTTTGTTCCGAACAGTATTCTCACTGCTATCCGGCGTGAATTGATAGATGAACTTACCAAGGCAAATCAGAAACAGCTTGATAAGTCGTTGTGGGGTGGATGGGATAGAACCTTGTTCAACAATGGTTTTGGATTCAGTCAGCCCGGTGAGCACCGACTTACGAAAGAGGAATTTACTTGGCAGCCGGAATACGGAAAATGGGGATATCTCTATAATATAGCTAACTATGATGCAAGAGATTTTTATCAGATTCATGGTCTGTCGCCAGTAGTTCCGGCATTTGAGTTGGGTAAGAATATTCCTTCTGCATGGGATGCTAAGACCCAGGAAGAATATGATGAGAATATAGAAAAAGACAAGGCAAACCGAAGTATGCAACCTAAGTTTACCAACGAAAAGGGAGAATCGCTCCTGATGCAGTGCCGCCATTGTATCCGCTATTCGTTGGGCTACTGTGTGAAGCGTGGAGGCAAGAAACCATCCTGGAGAGAGCCTCTCTTCCTGCAGTTGGGTGACGGTCGTCGTTTCCGTCTGGAGTTTGCATGCAACGAATGTCAGATGAACTTATATAGTGAGAAATAAATGAAAAAGAAATGGACGATACAGATTCTTTGTATGCTGGGCATCCTCTTGATGTTCAGCAGTTGTTATCATCGCCGTGCTCATCACCAGATGCATGCAGCTATGGTAGAGTACAGTAATAAACAACTCGATTCCATTTCGTTTTCTACTACCCATCATTATACCAACAAATTCAATTTTCTGGTATTCAAGGATTCTCTGGAATTGATAGCGCAACAGCCTGAAGAATTTTTGAGCAATTTGCCTATCGACTCCTTCGCCGTCCAAAAGAACTGCCTGCTGGTGGTTACGGATATTCGTATGGTTCCTCAGGATTCCATAGATTCAGTTTGGGTGCAGTTGGCAACAGAAGATAATCAGTTTGGCTGGACCCGTGAGTCCCGTCTGCTGCCGAAGGTTGTGCCCGATGATCCTATTTCAGAGTTCATTATGACCTTCAGCAATACTCACTTGCTCATCTTCATGGTTATCATTATTCTCATAGCCGTAGCCTATACAGTTCGTAAGATTTTCCATAGCAATGGTAAACTGGTTCATTTTAATGATATTGATTCACCATATCCTACAGCGTTGGTGCTTATTGTTTCGATATCAGCAACCTTCTATGCAACCATTCAGTTGTTTTTGCCAGAAGTATGGCGTCATTTTTATTTTCATCCTACGCTCAATCCTTTTGCCGTACCGCCTATACTGGGCTTTTTCCTGGCTACAGTCTGGGCGATACTGATAGTAGGATTAGCTTGTGTTGATGAGGTGAAACACCGTTTGCCGGCAGGTGATGCAGTTCTGTATCTGGGTGGTTTAGTGGGTGTTTGCGCCATTGATTACATCATTTTCAGTGTTACTACCTTATATTATATAGGTTATTTGTTGCTCGTAGCCTATATATGGTTTGCCATACGGGTTTATCTGTTTCCTCATAAATAAGGATAGGGGGTGCAGAAAAAAATATGTACCTTTGCACCCGTTATGAAAAGAATAGTATTTTATAGTAAAAAGAGCGTATGCATTGGTTTGGCAGCGGTAGCGTTGCAGGCTAGTGCTGCGGATAACGAAAGGGCTACTTGCTCTGACCTGTCATTGGGTACGAGTGAAAAGTTTGCAGAAGCTAACGGCTTGCTGGCTGATAGCAGCCGAGTTTATGACATTGATGAAGTTGTAGTTGTTTCGCAGCCTAAGGAGAATTTCCGTCTTCGTCAACAGCCTCTCAGTAGCACTTCCTTTGGTTCTTATCAGATGCAGCGATTAGCTTCTCGCGATTTGCGCGAACTTTCCTGCTATGTTCCTAATTTTGTGATGCCCAACTATGGCTCGCGTTTTACCAACGCCATGTATGTGCGTGGTATTGGAAGCCGTATAAACAGTCCGGCTGTAGGAATTTATCTTGACGGAATTCCAGTGTTGAGCAAGGCTGCTTTCAATCTTCACCATTATCAGACCAGCCGTATAGATATTCTCCGTGGTCCACAGGGAACACTCTATGGTCAGAATTCTGAAGGTGGTTTGGTGCGTATCTATTCACGCGATGCTTATGATAGCAAGGGCACCTACGTTAATCTGGGATTGGGCTCTCATTTCTATCGTAATGTAGAAGCGGCTCATTATATGAAGCTTTCACCTCGTATCGCATTAGGGGTAGCTGCTTTTTATGATGGACAGAAGGGATTCTTCCATCGTGCAGGAACTAGCGATTATGCCGACAATTATGATGAGGCAGGCGGTAAGTTTAATCTTAAGTTCCGTTTTGATAGAGGATGGAGCATGGATTTGCTAGCCAATTACCAATTTGTCTATCAGCATGCATTTCCTTATGGTCAGTTGGATTTAAACAGTGGCAAGGCTGCATTACCAAATACAACATTCCCTGGGCTTTATCGCCGCAACATGCTGCTTTCGGGTGTTAATCTTCGTCATGAAGGAGCGAAATGGGATTTTGCTTCTACTACCAGCTATCAGTTCCTGGATGATAATATGAAGATGGATCAGGATTATCTTCCTGAAGATTATTTGAGCTTGCAGCAAGACCAGTTGCAGAATTCTATCACTCAGGAGTTCACATTTAAGAGTCGTCAGCCTTTCTTCGGCTTCTGGCATCTTACACAGGGTGCATTCTTCTCCCATGTGTGGTTGAAGACAAATGGTCCTGTAAAATTCGGTTCAGCATTGACGAAGCCTATCAGTAACCTTATCCAGAGTCAGATGCAGCAGGCAATGCCTCCGGCAATGGCTAGCGGAGTTTCTGTCAATGTAGATATGGGAGCTCCGGGTTTGTTCCATACTCCTCAGAGCAATTTGGGTCTCTATCACGAGAGTACGTTTGATCTTTCTTCCCGTTTGAAAGCAACGCTTGGTTTGCGTTACGATTTCATGCATACAAGTATTCATTACGATACTTATGCTTATATGGCGATAACAGCTAAGGTGATGGGCAAGGAGGCTACTCGTACTTTGCGTTCAATGCTCGACCGCAAAACGGGTGATGATTACAACCAGCTCTTGCCAAAATTTGGCTTAAGTTACCAGCTTGATGAGCAGGGTAGCAATGTTTATGCCACGGTGAGCAAGGGCTATCGTGCAGGCGGTTATAATATCCAGATGTTCAGTGACATCTTGCAGACCGAACTGAATACTAACCGTCAGCATGCGATGCGAGGCGATTATGACGTTCCTCATACCGATGAAGATTATGATAGGGTGAACCAGACTATTGCCTTTAAGCCGGAAACCTCATGGAATTATGAGGTAGGAACGCATCTTAATCTTTTTGATCATCGTCTTCATTTCGATTTGAGTGCCTTCTATATGCAGGTTCGCAATCAGCAACTCTCTGTGATGGCAGGAACCTATGGCTTTGGCCGAATGATGGTTAATGCAGGTAAGAGTCACAGTTGTGGTATTGAAGCCGCGCTCAAGGGCCAGGCTTTCGACGGTACTTTTGATTGGGGTGTAAACTATGGTTTTACACGTGCCGTATTTGATGAATATACTGATGGCGAGGGTGATAAGGCTGTGAATTATAAGGACAAGAAGGTTCCTTATGTTCCCCAGCATACGATAGCAGCCATGGCTGACTATCATTTAGGACAGTTTACCTTCGGATTGAACATGAATGCGCAGGGCAAGACTTACTGGGATAATGCCAATACCTACAGCCAGAAGATGTATTTCGTGATGGGTGCGCATTGTGATATTGATTTCAGCATGATGAGCATCAGTATCTGGGGTAAGAACCTCACAGATACTAATTACAATACCTTTGCTGTTGATAATGCAGCAACAGGAAAGAAACTGTATTTTGCCCAGCGTGGCAATCCTTTCCAATGTGGTGTTGATCTGAAATTCCACTTTTAGGATTAAATAGAAAAGGAGTTCCGGCATTCTGAAATGCTAGAACTCCTTTTCTTTTTAATCTCATTTATCTCCTTCCTTTATTTTAATTCTCCATATCCTACCAGGCGGTCGGTGCGGTCGCTCTGAGCCCGATAGTAAACCAGTACATTGTATTTGTTCTGGGTCTGGTAGAAATTTCCTTCTGATGGGAGCAGCCTGATGCTTCCGTCCTCCATCTTCATGAGATACTGATAACTGTAATAACCTTGCTTCATGAAGAGACGTGCATGATAGGTTTTCGTCATTTCATCATATTCCATCCGGTATTCGGGGAGGAAACGGCCGTAGGTCCAATCTGCGTTCAGATAAATATCGCCTGGCAGTTTTGGAGCTTTCAGGGTAAAGTGAATCTGTGCATATTCGCAGGTGTTGTTGTTTTCTACGTTGTCGCTGTTGCGGATATAAAACGAACCTTTGGCAGCTTCGTCGTAAACGTAATTGGGGCGAGGGCTGTCGGTCATAACTTTTACCTGATAGTCGCTTCCATCCCAATCTATGGCGTCTATTCCCATGGTTGGATGGTCGGTGTCCAGAAACTCAAACTTTCTGTATTCATTGCCCGCATCGAAAATCAGAGCTCTTACATGCTGCCAATTCATTTTCCCCGCACTCAGGTAGTCGGGTTTAGGGTTGATGACAGCATTGTCCCATCTTCCGTTCTGAAGCACTACGATGTTCAGCTGGTTGGGATGAGTGATTCTCAGCTGGCTGTGATCCAGTTCCATTTTCAGTTGCTGGTGGTCCTTCTGGATATCTATATCTGTTGTTGAAGTAGCTTCTAACTTCAGTTTAACCAATGGCTGAGGCTCTGTAATCATCCAGCAGGCTGTAAACATTTTGCCTTCTTCCTCGTTTTCCGCATTGTCGTCATAAACCGTCAGTCTGTAGTTGCCGCTCATGGTAAGTTGGCAGTCGGCATCGGGAATTGCCAGATGATAATGAGTGTAAGGATGATTGGTGTTGATGGATTGCTTTACATCTTCAATAATCTGATTGCCGTTGAAGCCTCTCATATAGTCGCTTTCAAAGAGCGAAGAAGATACGTTCCAGTTTGCATCACAATGTTCAATCTTGTAGCTGTACCGATGATAATCGTGCGTCATGTCGTCAAAATCGATATGGATAGGTTCTCCGTCCAGTGATGATACTGGGAGCGATAACCAGTTCGTTCCGCCTACAACCTGTAGGGTTCTGATGCGCTGGTTGAATATCTCGTGCTGCTGCGCCCAGGCAGGATAGGTAAACAGAAAGAGAAGTGAGATGACAGTGTATAATAGTTTCATATGGCTCCGTACGTATATATAAAAAAATAACTTGCAGTAGCCTTTTGATAAAGAACTAAATGCAAGCTTAAACAATCTAAATTAATACATGAAAACACTTTTGTAGTCGATAGGGGAATCGAACCCCTATGCCAAGATTGAGAATCTTGTATCCTAACCATTAGATGAATCGACCATTCAAAAAATCTCTATTGGTCTCCCGACTTATAGAGACTTATAAATCTAATACCATGAAAAACACATGTAGTCGATAGGGGAATCGAACCCCTATGCCAAGATTGAGAATCTTGTATCCTAACCATTAGATGAATCGACCAACGATACATTTTCGTACGATAGCTTGCGGAAGGTGGGGGATTCGAACCCCCGGTACGGTAACCCGCACGGCAGTTTAGCAAACTGCTGGTTTCAGCCACTCACCCAACCTTCCAGTCGGATTCTTAACCGAATCAACCAAGCATCGTTCTCAAATGCGAGTGCAAAGGTACTACTTTTTTCTGATTCTACCAAATCTTTTTGAAACTTTTTTTCGATAAAAATGCATTTTCTTTGTAACTCCCACATTATCAGGGGTTGTTTGCTTTTAGTATTATGAGTGTTTTATTCCTAAAACGAGCAGAGGCGGATTTCTTTCTCAGAAATCCGCCTCTTGTAAAAGAAAGGGCCGCTCGATGATGTGATGAAACTCCGAATGTATAAACATTTGAGAGTCCTCCGCCTTTGTAATCCACCGGCTTTTCAGCTTACCTGCCTGCTGCAGTTTATGTGGCCCGCCATGAGCAAGAGAATGTCCTCTCGGTTTCAATAGTGTAATTTGATGAGTATCCCGATCGAACCGAAACGACCCTTATTCATTCTGGCACCCATGCATCATCACGATGCAACGGTGCAAACATCTTAGTCATTATTTGATAATGCAAAGATAATGAAATATTTTGAAACTGCCAAATGTTTTAGCTGTTTTCTTCGAATATTTTTTCGAAATATTTTCTCAACTCTGTTTTGTCCTCTATGATATTGCGCAGTTCGTTGAGCGCTTTTTCGTTAGGGGAGTTGGGAATCCATAACCTGATGTATCCGTTTCTTGAATATTTCTCGTCCATGTGTTGGCTGAACCTCTCCCATTGATGCTCCTTGTCATCATCTGGATTATTTTCTTTGCCATACTGTATGGCGCGCAGAAAAATTTCGTGAACATCAATATCGCGATCGGCTTCTGCCACAATCTTGCCATAGATACTGCGAGGCTGACGGCTAGATGAAGCCCGATGGTCCTCAACAGCTTCTTTCATAATTTTGATCTGTTCTTTATTGAACCAGCGCTTCAGTCTTGAATCTGCCTGCAGAATCTTACCGCTGGTAATATGATGAATGGCACGCGGACCGCTCATCCCCAGGTCGTGGTAAGCGGCTATTACATACACCATATCGATGTCGGCTCCGGTTACTGGAACAAGTTTCAGAGAGTTTCTGATGACTCGGGTAACATGTCTGAGTCCATGACTTTCGCCAAAAGCATTATATTTGGGGAGAATCTGTTTCTCCACAAAGTCCATGATTTCGAGATTTACCTGTTGCTTCATAGATATTCCTCCACTTTATTTATATAATAAGGTACGCGCGTACATTATTAATAGTTTATTATTGTTCAATTCGCCATTCCGATGATGATCAGGGATGATACAATGCCGAAACAGAAGATGTTCAGAGCTGTTTTGCCTAGAATTCTGTTAAGTTCTCTGCCTTCGCCTATCTTTTTCATCTCCATATAGGTTCTGTTGTGCAGAATGATATAGAGTGCTGCAAACGGCAGGAACAGGCTGCTGGCTTCATGCTGAAATACGTCGTAGATGGTGACATCTATTATGGTAATGATGCCCAGATTGCCCAATGCGCAGTATAACCGCTCGGCATTCTTTTTCCCTATGTGAACCACAAGGGTCTTCTTGCCGGCTCTCAGGTCGTTGTCATGATCGCGGTAATTGTTCAGAATGAGCAGCGTATCAACTACCAGTCCGCAGGCTACAGATACGAGAACCGCTTCCAGGCTTACTCCCTGCATGGTTTCGGGCATTACGAGATAGTATGTGCAGCATACGGGTACAATGCCGAAGAAGAGCAGTACCAGAAGATCGCCCATGCCCAGATAGCTGAGACAGGTAGTATAGAGAAAACAGAAGACTACGCAACAGATGCCTACGATAACCATTTCCCAACCTCCGAAAAGAACCAGCGGAAGTCCTATGGCGCAGCCCAGAAGAGTAGTGAGGATAATTCCCCATTTCATGGCTCCCAATGTTATCCAGCCTTCAGCGCAGGCACGTTTCGGTCCCAGCCGGGTTTCGTCGTCATTGCCATGTTTAAAGTCGAAATAATCATTCACCAGATTGCTGTCTATCTGCATCACCCATGCAAAGAGCAGGCAGAGTAGGGCTGGCAATGTCTGTATCTGCTGAGCGTCTTTATAAGCCAGCGCAATACCCAATAAAACAGGAACAGCCGCCGCCGTCAGAGTCTTCGGGCGAGCGGCTAGATACCATGCTTTTATAGAATTTGTTTCTATCATATTCTGAAAAGATTAAAATTGAATCTCCTGAAATTCTTAAGGAAAGTCAGAAAGATTAATTGAAGAAGTTCCAACTTACTCCAATACGGAACACTCTTTCGTTCATCGGATAATGAGGAGCGAAGAAGTAGTTCTTGTCGCCCTGTCCTGCATTGATATGGCTCATCATTACGAAGAAACGGGTGTGCTTGATGTGAACGTTGGCGTAAACATTGACGATAGGATAGTTGCCTATCTTTACGTTGTTCTCGCCGTTGCCCTGTACCGTATACTGTCCCATATAAGGTGAATAGTCGGGAGCTTCATAGCTTGTAAAGTAGCGCATGTCAGCACCCAGGTCTACGTTCAGCACCTTTACTACCTTGAACTTGATGTAGAGGTTGGTGTAGGCATTGAAGGCTGGTACTGGCAGAACACTCTCCTTGCTTGAGTGCTGGTAGGTAAACTGGTTTTCCCAGTTCAGAATGCCTAGTCTGAAGTTCTGTTCCAGTTGTGCTGTCAGCAGGTTGATTCCTCCGCTTTCCTGCATCGGAGTTACCATGACTCCTGTTCGCAAACCTTCTTCTGTAATATCATAGCTCTGCGAGAAGTAGGTGTAGTTCTTGATTTCATCTACAGCCACTCTCAGCTTGGTGCGTGTCTTAGGGAAGGAGAGCGTACCCATGATGCGGGTATGGATGGTCTTGTCGAGATCATTCTCCCACCACAGATGGCGGGCGTGATAGTTGCGGTAATAGAACGATGGGGTTTCTCTATGGAAGAAAGCATCGCCTCTTACCTGAAGCGTGTCGCCCAGGAATGGGATGTTCACGTCTACATTACCATCTATGGCAAGGGTTCCGGCGTCAACACCCGTCAGTCCTATTTCTGCTACGGCATTGTAGTGGAGTGTCTTGCCTTCCTGCTTGCTCAGCTGTCCGCCTACGCTCAGTGCATGCTCGTTGTATTTTTCGAAACCACCTTCCATGGTTGGCAGTTCATAGTGACGGAGGTCGTAGCTGGCGAAAGCCTTCAAGCCTGCCTTTGCCCATTTATTGAAACCTTCAAGCATGGCGATGGCGAAGGTATTCTTCATGTGCCAGTGCTTGGTCTGGTCGTAGATGGAATCACCGGTCAGCCTGCCTGCATCGTAATATTCATTCAGATAATAGTCGGCTGGGGTCTGATAAGCTTCGTAAATACGGCGATAGTTGTCAAACTTTACCGTGTGGATGAAGCTCGTTACCGGAACATATTCGCTCTTGTAGAAAAGCGAGTCTTCGGCATTTTTCTTCTGGACGGCAAGCAGACTGTCGGCAGCAGCTTTTCCGTTTACTGCGATTCGGGTACTGTCGTTCCTGGTGTCCTTTGCGGCTAAGTCTTTAGCCGGTTCATCGCCTGCGATCTTGGCTCCGTCAGGACGGCCGCTGAATTTAGCTTTCTGCTGTTTTTCGAAGGCTTTCTCATCAAATTTCTTGCCTTGTTCCTTGGCTTTTTTTCTGGCTTCTTCCTTCGCATCCTCTTCAGCATTTTCCTTTTTCGAAGCCATGGCAAATTTCTTTGCCTTGATTTCTTCTTCGGTCATCTTTACCTTGCGGCTGAAACCTACGTTATAGCGGTGGGTAAAGAAGATGTGCTGGTTGTCCAGTCGGTTCCAGTTCTGTTCCAGAACGGTAGGAATTTCGTTGGTGGCAAACGATTCGGTGTAGATTTCCGGATGTTTGATGTAATCATCGTTGGTAATACCGCCGTTCTCGGTCATCTTCTCATGATTGGTACTGAAGAGGAGATGTGCCTGATAGCGGTCGCCCAGGTAAGATGCCCACATGGTGTATTTAAAGTGGCTGGTACTCTGGGCGTTATAATATCCTCTGCCATACTTGTAGTCGAATCTGAAACCGGCACCTAGCCTTTTGTTGGCATTTACTGCAAACATGGCCTTGAAGTCGTCTTCTCCCGTCACCTTGTCGCCGCAGCTGTTCAGCGTTACGTTGGTGATAGGTGAGTAGGTGTTGGTGAAGTGGAAGTCGCTTACCGGATTTACGATATAGTCGTAGGGCTCTGTAAAGATGAAGTTGCCCTGCGTGTTGCGGCGGTCGATGAAGATTCGGTTCAGTCGGGCAGTACCCATGTTTCCGAGGGTATTGTATTCGCCTCTCAGTCCTTCTGTGAAGGTTGAGTTCATGTACATGTGCTGCAAGGTGTCTACTACCGCAGCCTTTGTGTCGCCGAAGCGTTCGTCTACGGTCCATACCCTGATGCCTTTCGGAATCTCCTTGTCTGAGCCTAGTGAATCGGTGTTCACCTTGCGGTTGGTTTGAGGACGGAACTGTGAATCTTCGTTATAGTTAAAATCGTTTTGTGCCGCAACCGGGAGGGTTGCAGCACAAAATAGGAGTGATGAGAATATAATTTTCTTCTTCTTCATTATTTCTTAAATAGTCGGATACATACTTCGGCAATCTTGAGCACTACACCCACGATGAGTACGATGTAGGCGATATTGCGGCTTTCTTCCAGCTGGGTCCAGAGTATTACCCCCACGATGGCGAGCAGCATGAAGGCGATGTTGAGATAGTTGCGCACCTTCAGCATGTTGTTCTGGTCGCTGTAAGCCAATGGGCGAAGCCGGCGGTGCTGAGGTCTTACGGCGTAGCTGGTAGGCTGCTTCTGTTCAGTCTGTTCTGCTCTCTGCTCAGCTGTAGGCTGGGCAGTAGTGTTTGCAGGCTGCTGTGCCTCGTTCTGTTGTATCTTGTTGTCTGTATTCTGATTATCCATTTTTCTTCAACTTATTGTTTTACTAATGCGGCTAACTCTGCGAATATCTGGTCCTTGCGGTCGATGGTGCATCTGCGGAACTTTCCGAAGATCTTAGCCAGGTCGTTCTGCTTCTTGTTGAGCGCAATCTTGTCACTGATTACCTCTTCTGCAGGTTCCTTGAAACCGGTGCTTCTTCCTTCCTCGTAGTTGTAGATGATGCGGCCGAGCGAGAGATTCAGATGATTGTCTGAAATTCTGGCTATCAGCTGGTATTTGAATTCCGTGCGGTCGAGCGAGATGAATGACTGGCTGAAAACGAGCCATTCGTCCATCGTGTTGGCGATGATGTGTTCAGCATCGTTTACCAGTGCTACTCGGCTTGCTATGTTCTGCTCGTTCTGTGTCAGTTCACTCATGTATTTTAATACGATGTCGTAAATCTGCTTGGCAGTTTTTCCGTTAGCATCCGTATCGAGTGTGAATTCTATCTTGTTTTCATCATTATATGTGATGGCGCCTGCCAGATATTTCATGTCCACTTTGGCTGTTGTACCATTTGCCAGCTTGTTGGCAGGCTTGGCAGCCTCCTTTGGCTTAGCGGCTACGGCAACAGGAATCGCCCATCCCGTGGTTGATGTGGTTGGCTCCTTTACAACAACTGGTTCTGGCTCAGTAGCATTACCTTTTTTTGCTTCCGCCTTTTTTGCTTCAGCTTCAGCCTTGGCGCTTGCAGCGTTGATGCTGTCGGCCTGAGCCTTCAGTTTGGCAGCCTGTGCTTTTATCTTAGCCACTTCTAGTGCCTTCTTGGCAGCTTCCAACTGTTTCTGTGCCTGTTCCAGCTGCTGCTCTTCAGTCAGCACGGTTTGGGCCTGTGCAGTCATCAGCGGGAGGAGCATAAATATGGGGATGATGATTTTTTTCATGTCGAGTTGTTTTTATGAAACTATAAAATGACGGTTCCTGTAGGGGAACTTAGCGGAAGATGAGGGATTCAAACCCCCGATACCCGGAAGAGGGTATACCGGATTTCGAGTCCAGCGCATTCGGTCACTCTGCCAATCTTCCTTTTATTTTATCAGATGCAAAAGTAATACATTTTTCGCATCTGACAAAATATTGCTGTTATTTTTTAACTATATTAACCCCGCTTTATAGGATTTTATACTATAGTTTTTTACTGTTGCTGCAGGAATCTGTCGGCTTCGATGGCTGCCTTGGCTCCAGAGCCTGCGGCTACAACGCCCTGGCGGTAGATTGGGTCGGCCACATCGCCTGCTGCGAAAACGCCCGGAATGTTGGTGGTGGCAGTACCTGGCACTACTTTGATGAAGCCCTGCTCGTCGAGATCTATCTGTCCCTTGAAGAGGTCGGTGTTAGGCTTATGTCCGATAGCCAGGAAGAATCCGTCGATGCTGATGTCAAACTTCTCTTCGTTAGCTTCGCCCTTGTGGCGCACGAGATGAGCACCTTCTACACCGTTCTCGCCGAAGAGCCCCAGCGTATTGGTTTCGAACAGAATCTCGATGTTCTCCTTGTTCTTTACGCGCTGCTGCATGATTTCTGAAGCACGGAGATAAGGCTTGCGCACAATCATGTAAACCTTCTTGGCAAGTCCGGATAGATACATAGCCTCTTCGCAGGCTGTATCGCCACCGCCCACTACGGCTACGGTGCGCTTGCGGTAGAAGAATCCGTCACAGGTAGCGCAGGCTGAAACGCCCTGTCCGCGATATTTCTCTTCATCGGCAAGACCCAGATATTTGGCAGATGCTCCTGTGGCAATGATCACGGTTTCTGCCTCAATCTCGTTGTCGCGCTCATCTGTAAGATGGAATGGACGAGAGCTGAAATCTGCCTTCACGATGCTTCCGTCTCTCATTTCGGCTCCGAATCGGGTTGCCTGTTCCTTCATGTCCATCATCATCTGTGTTCCGTCTACGCCGTTAGGATAGCCCGGAAAGTTTTCTACCTCTGTGGTGATGGTGAGCTGTCCGCCTGGCTGCATACCTGAATAGAGTACTGGCTGCAGGTTGGCTCTGCCGGCATAAATGGCAGCCGTATATCCTGCAGGACCGCTACCTATAATTAATGTCTTTATCTTTTCCATTTTTTATCTTATAGTTATATTTTTGTTTCTGATGGCTCGAAATGAGCCATTTTCTTTGCAAAGGTACATCAAAACAATGAGAAATCAAAATAAAAATACAATATTTTTCTTTTCTTGCATAAATTATTGCTTTCTTTTGAAGAATTATTGTTATCTTTGCACCCGAAAATAAGATGCTCCGGAAAGAACATCAATTAGAAGAAACGAAAAATATTTACTTGATATATGAATCAGATTAAGAAGATTGTACTGACGGGTGGACCTTGTGCGGGCAAGACTACCGCTATGGTTAAGGTGATTGAACATTTCTCCAGTCTCGGCTATAAGGTCTTTACCATTCCCGAGGTTCCAACCATGTTCACCCAGGCGGGCATGAATTATCTCACTTCCAACAAGGATTTTTTCTTCGAGGGCGAGAAGGCTACTTTCCAGACTCAGATCAACCTGGAAGACAGTTTCCAGCGCATGGCTGAAACATTGCAGCAGCCGGTCATCATCGTCTGCGATCGTGGTACGATGGATATTTCTACCTATCTCACTCCCGATTTCTGGCACCGCATCATCTCTGAAGAGGGTTATACAGATGCCCAGCTTCGCGACCGCTATGATGCAGTGCTGCATCTGGTGAGTGCTGCTGATGGTGCCGAGCAGTTTTATACTACAGCCAACAATGCGCAGCGCCTGGAGAAGGCCGATGAAGAAGGACTGAAGATAGCGCGAGAGTTGGACAAGAAGATTGTTTCTGCATGGAAGGGTCATCCTCATCTCAGGGTAATCAATAACCACGAAGATTTCAACAACAAGCTGAACCGTGTGCTCAAGGAGATAAGCAATGTGCTTGCCATTCCGCAGCCGATAGAGGAGGAGCGAAAATATATAGTGAAGCTGACGGGTGAGGTTCCTAATGCGATAGACAGCGATATTGTTCAGACTTATCTTACGGGTGAGCCGGGTAGCGAGATTCGTCTTCGCCGTCGCGGTTTCGAGGGAGGCAAGTATGTGTATGTTCACACCACCAAGAAGCGTCTTTCAGACAATGAGCAGATAGAGACCGAGCGACAGATTAATGCCAATCTTTACGAGAGTATGCTTCAGCAGGCTGACCCTTACCGCCAGCGCATTCATAAGCATCGCAAGAGTTTTATCTGGAAGGGCCAGTATTTCGAGCTCGACGAGTTTCTTGAGCCGGTTTCCGACCTGATGATTCTTGAAACCCGCGGCATTTCTGCCAACGAGAGTGTGAAGTTTCCTCCTTTCATTCAGGTGCTGGAGGATATTACGGGTAACAGCAAATATTATAATTATAACATAGCGTTGAAGCGGTAAAATCAGCCGAAAATGTAAAAAGTTACGGAGATAATTCATATTCTCCGTAACTTTTTACATAAACCACTCACTTTTGGTGTTATTGAGTTTCATCATTCTATTTTCTCCTTTATCCGTTGTACTTGAACACCTTGACCATTTCCTTGTCGCCACCCACAAGCTGGCTACATCTGTTCAGCATTCCGGTGTCTGAGAAACCGCATTTCTCCATGACTTTTCCTGATGCAGGATTGCCTGTGAAATGGTCTGCCCAGATGTTTTCGAAATGCTTCACGTTGATGCAGTAGTCGAGCATCAGCTTCAAGGCTTCGGTGCAGATTCCTTGGTTCCAAAATGGCTTTCCTACCCAGTAGCCCACCTCACAGTCGTTTTCTCCGATAGGGATGTTGCTGGTTTCATGGGTGTAGTAGCCGATGCAGCCGATAGCCTCGCCAGTCTCTTTCAACACAATCGCCCATGTCGTTTCATTATGGAAGAATGTCCGGATTATCTTCCGACTTTCTTCTACAGACTTATGCGCCGGCCATCCAGCACGTGGTCCTACGTCAGGGTCGGAGGCGTACTTGAAGAGCGCCTCTGCATCAGATTCCTGCCAATATCGAAGTAAAATTCTTTCTGTTTCCATCAGATTATTTCAATGAAATTCTTCGTTCTTTATTTTGTTATCTATTATCTTGTAGCAGAGATATTTGGGGGTACTAGCTTATCTTATATGTTGTAATCTAAATATCTCTTTCTGCTTTTCTATTTCTTCCTTAAGCTGCTGTTCTGTAGGGAGATAGGTAAGATATTTTGAAGCAAATAATTGCTTGCTGTCGTGCAGGATGGAAAATCTTGCGATATCCTGGCTGGTTTCCGAACAGAGTAGTATGCCGATGGTCGGATTGTCGCCTTCCGTGCGTTTCAGTTCATCATACATTCTTACATACATATCCATTTGTCCTACGTCCTGATGGGTGATCTTGGTCGTCTTCAGGTCGATCAGTACAAAACATTTCATCAGGTAATTGTAGAAAACCAGGTCTATGTAGTAGTCCTGGGTATCGGTGATGATGTGCTGCTGTCGCTCTACGAAGGCATAGCCTTTGCCCATCTCCATCAGAAATTTCTGAAGATGGGTGATGATGGCACTCTCCAGTTCGCTTTCTGAGAAGCTCATGTCTCGGGATAAGCCCAAGAATTCTGTCACCATTGGCGACTTGATGAACATGGCAGGTGAGTCTGCGTATCCTTTTGTAAGGGTTTTCATCTCGTTCTCTACCTCATCTTTGTGCTCATTGCTGGTTTGCAGAAGTCGATAATAGTATTGTGAGGCAACATTGCGGTCGAGAGTTCTTGTGCTCCACATTTGCTCTGACGATTCCTTTAAATACCATAGACGAGCTTCTGCATCTGTAACTCTTAGAATACTCTTTAGATGAGTCCAAGTAAGATTTTGCACGCGCGCGTGCAAAATCTCCCAATCAGGGAAATATTGGTATAATTGCTTGAAATAGGCAAGGTTACGAACACCATAGCCGGAGCCGAACTCAGTCGTCAACTGCTGAGATATGGACTTGATGAGCTGTATTCCATAATCAGCACGCTGCTTGCCAAGCTGCTCTTCTTCAACAATACGTTTGCCAATTTCCCAGTTTGAGCGTATCAGGGTTTCGTTGATAGATTGATACGCCTTGTTTCTTGCCCTTGTGATGATGGTTCTGATATCATCTATGACATGTGCATCTATATTTATAATATTCTTTTCCATCTATATATTTTTTCATTTATTGAGCCCACTTGAAAAAGTCCAGAATCATATTTCTTATCTTTGTAACTTATTGATAATCAATGGCACGTTTTCGTAAAAATGACTTTTTCAAGTGGACTCAATTATTAATTTTTAAGGCAAAGATAATAAAAAAAATGAAAATGAGCAAAAAAATGATGATTTTTTACTCGTTTCCCTTTAACTTTCTTTGGAAATCCTTAGTGACCTTAATGACCATGACCTTAATGACCGGATTTCTCTGTTTTCTTTATCCCATGCAGCTCGTTACTCCGAGCGTAGTAGTGATAGCGGTCAGAATGCTGATGGCTATCTGCAGAATTGTTTTTCCAAGTTTTCATTTTTTTGAATGTTGAGTGTTGAATTTTTTGTGGGGGCGGATAGGCTGGGCTAGGGGCTAGCACCCTAGCCAGTCTATCCTTGGGCTATTCAAGGCCGTCG
>ERZ791573.112-NODE-112-length-55008-cov-18.750405_pt1 | contig 55008 bp, 32 predicted proteins | sample MGYA00509971_ERZ791573 | MGnify/ENA primary metagenome ERZ791573 (study PRJEB30046, sample SAMN00791921) | human gut metagenome | study: EMG produced TPA metagenomics assembly of the A metagenome-wide association study of gut microbiota in type 2...
ATCCATTCTTCTAAAAATCCAAAATCCAAGCAAGCCCTAACGACCGATTTGGGATTATCATTAATATGCGCTTCGCGCGGAAAAATTTAATGTCCATTAATGTTTAATTAATGGAAATTAATGTCTAAAACCGCGCGAAGCGCAAAATCCGTTATTCTCTTTCGAGCACCTCCAGGTTCCACTTCCACTTGTCAAAGTAGAGGTTGCCTCCAGCCCATTCTACCTCGCCACGCTGGAAGTCGACGGTCTCGCTGCGCGGATACTGCTTTGCAGGATAGAGCGGACAGCCGAAGTCGTTGTTCACAACCATGCGGAACGAGTCGATGCCGCCCAAGAAGAAAAAGGTCTCCTTCTCGTTCTTGGCGTAGGCAGGGATGCCGAACGACATGTCTACAGGCACCCATCCGAGGTCTTGAATGTAGATCTCGCCCCAGTCGTGCAGGTTCTCGTCGCCCGGGTGCAGCATGAAGCCGCTCTGGAAATGTCCTGGTATGCCTATGGAGCGGCAGAGCGTCAGGAAGAGGAGCGTCACCTGTCCGCAGTCGCCGTGGTTGTTGGCCAGCACATACTCGGGAATGTTCTCTATGGTTGAATATTCGCGTGCCGACGCCCATGGAAAGTTCTCGTCAATCCACTTGAAGATGCGTCGTGCCTTGGTCAGAGGTGTGGTGGCGCCAGCCGTGAGACGCTCTGCGAGGGCGCGTATCTGTGGTGTGAACACGATGTGTTGGTCGCGCTCAGAGGTGTAGGTCTTGTAGAGCGGCGTGGTGGTGTCGTAGGCCTTCACGTTGGCTGTGTCGAGGTCGAACCATGCGCCGTAGGCATCAAACTCAAACTCCTCGCTGAAGACCGTGGGCTTGCCTGCCTCTGCCTTCTTCTCCATATAGACCGTAGAGTGGGCGTAGGTCATGGGCGAGCGCTGATAGTCGGGCTGGCTGGTAGAGAGCAGCTTGACGTTCTGCTGGCGCATGATGTCGGTGCGTGGCATGGGGAGCCAGCAGCGCACGGTCTCGCCCGCCGGCACCACATCGGGTTTCACCGTTACGGTGTAGCGTATGCGGAAATGCTTGGGGTCTCCCAGACGTCCTTTGGCGCGGCTTGCCTGCTTCATGATGGCGCGTGTGTTGTCGGAGCGCACCTTCTGGTCGCCGTCGCGTCCCGGCGTGTCGCGCTTGGCCTTCAGCGCGGCACATGCCTTGTTTATGCGGAACAGGTTTGGGGCGGCGTTATTGAAATAGCGTTTCTCGCCGTCTATGACCCTACACTCCAGCTCTCCTGTCTTCTCCCACTCGTCCATCTGCCGGTCGGTGACGTCGGGGATGTATTTGCGGATATACTCCTTCACCTGGTCGCGTGTCTTCGAGAAGTCGGTGAGCAGACGGTGGTGCAGGTCAGCCTCCCACGAATATTTGCCGTCGGCGGGCTGCATGATGTAAGGCGTTTGCGCCGTGGCAGCCGTTGCCGATGCCATGAGCAGCAAAGCCGTAAGAATGGTTTTTGTTTTCATAGCTTCTACTTTATTATTGCTCCTGCCACCGCGTTGGCCACATAAGAACGGAGAGCAATGCAGCTGCCCTCGTTGGTGGGATGCACGGCGTTGGTGAGGAGGATGATGCTTATGTCGTTGACGGGGTCGATGACGATGCTGGTGCCTGTGAAGCCTGTGTGGCCGTAGGTCTCGGGCGAGAGGAGGTCGCCGGTGTTGTTGGCGTAGGGTGACCACACGTCCCATCCGAGGGCGCGTCCCCACTCGGCACGGGCTCTGGGCACGGTGCGCATGGCCTTCACGGCAAGAGGTGAGAGAATGCGGTGGCCGTTCCACTCGCCACCGTTCTGCAGGGCGGCGCACAAGATGGCCACGTCGTCGGCTGTCGTGAACACGCCGGCGTTGCCCGAGATGCCGCCGTTCATGATGCCGGCCAGGGGGTCGTGCACATAGCCGAGCAGACACTTGCCGTTGGCCTGTTTCTCTGTGGGAGCGCAGCGCTTGGCCATCTCCTTCGACGGGTTATAGTCGGTGTTCTTCATGCCGAGCACGTCGAACACATGGTGGTGGGCATACTGTTGCAGATCCTCGCCCGACACGGTCTCGATGATGCGCTGCAGGGTTATGAAGTTGAGACAGCTGTAGGTCATGTCAGAGCCCGGGGCGAAGTTGCGCTTGCAGTGGGCTATATAGTCGATCAGTCCGTCGCGGTTAGGCGCACCATATTTCTCCTTCAGCATGTTGGCGTCGGCATAGGCGGGCAGACCCGAGGTGTGGGTCATGAGGTCAATTATGCGTATGGCTGTCTTGCCACCCTTCTCGTCGGTCCAGCCCTCGAAGCCCGGGACATACTGGTCCACGCGGTCCTGAAGACGGATCTTGCCCTGGTCTATGAGCGTCATGGCACACACGGCTGTCGACATGGCCTTTGAGCACGACGCCATGTCGAACACGGTGGTTTCGGTCATGGGCTCGTTCTTGGGATAGACGCGCTTGTTGCCGTAGGCTTTGATGTATGCCATCTTGCCATGGCGCACCACGGCGAGCACGGCACCCGGAATGTTCTTGTTGCCGATGGCTTTGTTTATGGCGGCATCGGCGTTTTGCAGGCGTGTGGCGTCGAGGCCCACGCTCTCAGGACTTACGCGCTCCAAGGTCTGTGCCTGTGATGTGGCGCAGAGGAGCGAGAATAAAAGGATGAATAGATGTTTCATGTTTTTTTGTGACAATTGTTCTTTTTTGACAATTCTATAAAAATCTTTATTTCTCTTCTTTCTTGATCAGCAGACACAGGCCGATGAAGGTGAACAGGGCGTTGAAGATCAGTAGCTCATAGCTAAACTTGTAGCCGTTGAACCACGCCTCCGAGTTGGTCTGCAGAATGTAGCAGAGCACGGGCGCCACGATGGCGGCCAGGGGCACATAGCGGTCGCGCACCTTCTTCTTCATGAATATGCCGAAGGCAAACATGCCGAGGATGGGGCCGTAGGTGTAGCTCGCCAGCACATAGACAGCGTTGATGACGCTCGTGTTGTTGAGCAGGCCGATAACGAAGATCACGACGGCCATGAGCACAGCCATGCCCACATGCACCTTCTTGCGCACGGCGGTCAGGTGGTCGGCGTTGTCGCCCTCCTTGGCACCCTTCTTGTCGGCTTGCAGGATGTCGAGGGTGAACGAGGTGGTGAGGGCGGTGAGGGCAGAGCCGGCAGCCGAGTAGGCCGATGAGAAGAGGCCCACGATGAACAGAATGCCGACGATGAGCGGCAGGGCGTTGCTTGTTGCCACGGCGGGGAACAGGTTGTCGCCACGCTCGTCTATGCCCACCTTGGCGGCAAACATGTAGAGGAGCACGCCGAGCATGAGGAACAGCAGGTTGATGAAAAACTGGCACACGATGCTCACGATCATGTTCTTCTGCGAGTCGCGGTAGTTTTGGCAGTTGAGGTTACGCTGCATCATGTCCTGGTCGAGGCCTGTCGTGGCTATCATGGTGAACACGCCGGCGAGGAACTGCTTGAAGAAGAAGCGTCCGTCGTTGACGTCGTCGAAGAAGAATATGCGGCTGTGGTCGCTGCTGAAGATGGCGCCTGTGATGTCGGTGAAGCCGAGGTCGAGACGTGACGATATGAACACGATGCAGAGCACCACGGAGAGCACGAGGCAGAGCGACTTGAGCACGTCGGTCCAGATGATCGACTTCACGCCGCCGCGGAAGGTGAACAGCCACACCACCAGCACCGTGAGAGCCACGTTGAGGGCGAAGGGCAGACCGGCAGGCTCAAACACCAGCAGCTGCAGCGTCAGACACACCAGGAACAGGCGCACCGAGGCTCCCAACATCTTGGAGATGAAGAAGAACCACGCACCTGTCTTATACGATTTCACGCCGAAACGGTCTTCAAGATACTGGTACACCGACACGAGGTTCATCTTGTAGAACAGCGGCACCAGCACGAAGGCAATGATCATCTGGCCTACGACGAAGCCCATGACCATCTGCAGGTAGGAGAAGCCTTTCTCGTCGACCATGCCGGGCACCGACACGAAGGTCACACCCGAGATGAACGAGCCCATGGTGGCTATGGCAACGATATACCACGGCGACTTGCGTGAGCCGAAGAATCCCTTGCTGTCGGTCTTGCGGCCGGCAAGATAGGAAACGGTGAACAACAGAATAAAGTAAGCCAGTACGGTTGCGGCGATTGTTAATGGAGTCATACGATTCTTTTTGTTGTGAGTGTAATTATAATTTAGGATAAATAAAAATCTTTTGTCGTGCAAAGGTAGCTTGTTTTTAACAAAAACGTGAAAGATGGAGCAAATAAAATAAGATTAAACGTGGAAAAATAAAAAATTGTAAGAACTTGTGCGTTCTTTGTGCGCTTTTTATTATATTTGCAGTCTTAAAGGAACCGTGTGGAGGCTTCTTCTAAGCTGACGGCATGGGCCACACCCTGTAAAACTCAAACGTTATAAACCTATTATTTATTTATTCTCAAGGTGTGTTGAAAAGAATACCGCCTAAACAAAAAACAAAAATCAGAGTATGTTCAAAATCATTCTCGGCCTTATCACGGCAGTGGTGGCCTCACTGCATGCAACACCCGCACAAGCGGCACAGAAAGCCAACGAAACCGATGCTACAACATCGGCCACTTATGTCCTCTCAACACCTGCAAAGGCACAGAAGGCTGTGGCCACGGGAGCGGAGCGCACATCAGAGTATCTGAAGCTGCTCAAGGGCAAGCGCGTGGCGCTGTTCTCAAACCAGACAGGTGTGGTGGGCAACAAGCATGTGCTCGACGTGCTGCTTGAGAACAAGGTTAACGTGGTGACAATTTTCTCACCCGAGCACGGATTCCGTGGCAAGGCCGATGCCGGCGAAAAGGTGAGCAGCTCTGTGGACGAGAAGACAGGTGTCAACATCTACTCGCTCTACGGCGTGAAGGGTGGAGCACCCGACGATGCCGAGATGCAGAAGTTTGACGTGCTTGTGAGCGACATTCAGGACGTGGGCCTGCGCTTCTACACCTATTATGTAACGATGGAGCGACTGATGGACCGCTGCGCCGAGTATGGCAAGAAGATGATCGTGCTCGACCGTCCCAACCCCAACGGCATGTATGTGGACGGCCCGTTGCTCAACATGAAATACAAGAGTGGCGTGGGCTCGCTGCCCATACCCGTGGTTCACGGCATGACGCTCGGTGAGCTGGCGCTCATGATCAACGGCGAGGGATGGCTGAAGGAAGGTCGCAAGTGTGACCTCAAGGTGGTGAAATGTCTCAACTACAATCACCAGACACGTTACCGTCTGCCCGTCATCCCGTCGCCCAACCTGCCTAACATGACGTCGATCTACCTCTATCCCTCGCTCTGCTATTTCGAAGCTACCGACGTGAGCCTGGGCCGCGGCACCGACAAGCCGTTCCAGCAGTTTGGACATCCCGACATGAAGGGCTATGCCTACTCGTTCACACCCGAGAGCCGCGAGGGCGCAAAGAACCCGCCGCAGCTCGGCCACACCTGCTACGGACGTGACCTCTCGCAGATGAACGATGATGAGATCATTGACAAGAAGCTCGACCTCACATATCTTATAGAGGCTTACCGCGCGGTAAACACCGGCGACAAGTTCTTCACATCGTTCTTCGAGAAGCTCATCGGTGTCGACTGGGTGCGCACCATGATTGAGGAGGGCAAGAGCGCCGACGAGATCAGAGCCCGCTGGATGCCCGACGTAGAGAAATTTAAGAAGCAGCGCAAGCCTTATCTGCTCTACAAGGAGTGAAGACAAAAAAGAAAAAAGAAAAAACATCGTGCGATATGATAATGAGAGACATTACTGTCAACGACCTGCTTAAGGTCTTTGACGGCCCACACATTGATGACGACATCCTGATGGTTGACGACTTCCGTCGTCTGCCCCTTTCACAAGAGACAGCCCGCATGGAGTGTCTGCTCCTTGGCGTGTGTCTGGAGGGCGAGGCCCGCTACACCGTTGATGCGGTGGAGCATGTGGTTCATCCTAACGACATCATTATCATATCGCACAACCAGAAAACGGGAAAGGCATGGCTCAGTCCTGATTGCCGCGGACTGGGCCTGGTGCTCAAGTACGATTTCTTTCACGAGATCATCAAGAACATCCACGAGATGTCGTCGCTCTTCATCTTTGCGCGTTTCCACCCTGTCTACACCCTGTTGCCGGAGGAGACGGAGCGCATAAAAACTTATGTGTCGATGATCAAACGCAAGATTGAGAACACGCAGCACCACTTCAGAAGGGAGACGGTGCAGTCGCTCATCGCGTCGATGATCTATGACCTCAGCAACGCTCTCTACCGCAGCCAGGAAGCGGGCAAGGGCGCCACCACAAGTGCGGAGCGCATCTTCGCCGAGTTTATGAAGCTGGTAGAGGACAACTTCCGCGAGCAGCGCAAGATGTCGTGGTATGGCGAGCAGCTCAACATCACGCCCAAGTATCTCTACGGCGTGGTGAAGCAGGTGAGCCACCGCACACCGACCGACTGGATCGACGATTATGTGACGCTGGAGATAAAGCTGCTGCTTAAAAACTCTACCTACAGCATTAAGGAGATTGCTCAGGCTCTGCATTTCTCCAGCCAGTCGTTCCTCGGAAAATATTTCAAGGACAGGGTGGGCGTGTCGCCGAAAGACTATCGTAAGAGCTGACGCTCATAACGTTTTCTCTTTTTTTTGTTGTTGTCTCATCTCCTTCTTGATGTCTCTTGAAAATTTTTTTCATGAAGGATAATAAATAACATCGCGCTTCGCGCTCGTTGGTTTTTGAACATTAATGTCCATTAATTGTCATTAATATGCGCGTAGCGCGGAATATTGATGTTCATTAATGTTCAATTAATGATAATTAATGTTCAAAAAACAACGAGCGCGAAGCGCGATGTAAATATTCTGTTTTATTATCTATTCTTTTTTCTGTTTTTTATTTGTTTCCCCACATCGTCTCATAGTCGCGCTTGGCGGCAGGGACGGTCCACTCGGCAGGCACAAACTGCCAGTTGCCGTGGGCCTGTGGGGTGATGGGCGAATGTTTGCGCACATATTCGATAATGTAATCGCGCAAGGTGTGGTCGCCTCTCCACACGACGCGGCTCTCAAGCTGCGCCTTCTCTATTCCTGCTCCCTTGGTCAGCAGACCGCCGCCGCCCGCAGCACGGTAGCTGTTCACAGCCACGCGGTATGTGCGGCTCTCGTCAAACGGCGTGCCGTCGGCCATGCTCTTTATCACGACGCGCTCGCCACGAGGCTTCGTCACGTCAACATCGTAGACGATGCCTGCCGCTGTGTCGAAGTTGTAGAACGGCTTTGTCAGACTGAAGAACTTGTCGCGCGACTCATCGCGCTTGTTCATACATATAAGGTGGTCGTCGGGTGAGGTCATGGTCGCTGCCCATCCGTCGTAGCTCTTCTCAAGATACTGGCGTATCTCCTTGCCTGTGAGCGTCATGACGCACAGGTCGTTCTCGTAGCTGTAGAGCTTGTACATGTCGGCCAGTGTTGCAGGGCCGCTTTTCACCGTGACGTCATACGACAGCGGACTGGCAAACGACACCTCAGCACCGCTCGTGCTCAGCATGACATCGTGCACAAAATCGACGAGGGCGCTCGGGCCGAAATAGCAGTTGCGCGAGGTCATCGGCGCAGTGAACGAGCCAACCTCCGTACCTACATATCTCTTGACCTCTTCTATCTCTTTCTCAAAAGTCTTCATGTATCTCTCGTCGACAGAGCGCTTGCCCATGTCAACGATGTTGACCTTCAGCTCCTTGCTCCGTCCCTTCTTGCTCACCTCCAGCTCCGCATCGGCCACCTTCATGGCGTTGTTGGCAGGGTTCACGATGATGGTCTTTGATCCGTCGGCGCTTGTCACCTCCTCATAGTGGGTAGAGTGGTCGTGGCCGTAGAAGATCACATCGAAGCCCGGCACCTGGCGAGCAATCTCGCGCGTGGCATCGTTGAGCAGTCCGTTGGTTTTGCTGCTGTCGTTTATGCCCGTGTGAAACAGTCCCACAACCACGTCGGGACGCTCCTTCTTCTTCACCTCGTCCATCCATTTGCGTGCTGTCTTCACGGCGTCCTCGAAGCGAAGGCCGCTCCACAGCTCCTCTGACAGCCATGACGGCACCCCCGGGGTTATCAGTCCGATAACGGCAATCTTCACGCCGTCGCGTTTGAAGATGGTGTAAGGCTTAAGGTAGGGCGTGTCGGTGGCTGTGCTCACAATGTTGGCGCCGAGCGTCGGGCAGCGCAGCTCCTTCACCCACTTGTCATAGACCTTATGTCCCGTCTCCACATCGTGGTTGCCCATTGTCTGCACGTCGTAGCGCATGAAGTTGTTCACCGATGCCGCAATGTTTTCAGCGTCGGTCTTCACATAGTTATAATAGGTCACGACGGGTTGTCCTTGCAGCACGTCTCCCGCATCCATAAGCAGCAGACGGTCGCCGTAGATGTTGCGCAGCGAGTCGACGTATGCCGACACGCGGGCGAGCGACCCGTCGGCTGGTTGCTGGTTTATGAAGTCGAATGGAAAGAAGCGTCCGTGCACATCGGTCGTTTCGATCATTCTTATCTTCACCGTCTTGCCGGATTTGCTCCCTGCGTAGCTGCTTGTTGACAAGGCGAACGCCATAAACATGGCCGCCAATGCCTTCGTATGTTTCATTTTCATTTTTAATGTTGTTTGTTTTTTGTTTCGTTTTTTCTCGTTGTTTATTTGTTTTTCTCGTTGTTAGTTTAAAAATGTCAAAGTTACGGCTTTTACCTTATATCCACAAATTATTCGTCAGCTTTTCAGCAAAGCTTCTTAAATAAAGCCTTTCTTCTGTTTATGATAAAGCCTTTGCTTACAATAAAGCCTTAGCTTATAATAAACCCTTTGTTTGTTTATAATAAAGCCTTTGCTTGTTTATAACAAACCAGAAGAATGTTCATAACTTTTCAACATCTTGTTTATAACCTCTGTCGTTTCTGTTTACAACCTCCGTTTTGTCTGTTCATAACCTTGTGGTTTGTTGTTCATAACCTTCGTACTCTTTGTTTATAACTTCGCTCTTTATTGTGGATAACTTTGTAACATGCTGTTGCTAATGTTGTTACGCTGTTGATAACTTGTTGATAACCCGCCATCGTCTTCTCTTCGGTTTATCCACACAAAGCCCCCAAGGTTTCTTGTTGCTCTAACCTCCATCTTTAGCCTCTCTAACTATGGCACTTAGATGTGCTAACCAAGACGTTTAGAAATGCTAACCATGACGTTTAGAAATGCTAACCAAGGCGTTCAGAAATGCTAACCAAGGCGTTTTGTTGTATGAGCTTTCGCAAGCATGTTTATGACGATATGCTCAAGCAAGCGTCCTCGAAGAGGGCGAATGTCCATAACCGCTGGTGATGCGAGCGAAGCGAACGTAACCTGCGGTCGCACTGAAAGCTGACAAAACGTCCTCGAAGAGGGCGAACAAGAGCATGTTTGATGTGTACCCATTATGTTCGCCCTTTTCAAGGACGCTTTTTTTGAGATCTCAATAGCTCAACGTAGCTAATATGATGTGTTTTTTGAAAAGAATGATGGAAAAGGAACCGATGTCTCGTTTAAGCAAGAAATGAATAAATATGCAGAAATGGGAGGAAGAAATGTATAAATATCCAAAACAGCGGTTGTAAGTAAAAACAAGGGCTTTACTTTTAATTTTGAAAAATAAGGGGCGTTCAACTTATTATTTTTGTTAACAACTCTTAAAATAAGGGTGGTTTTGTCAAAGGGCCTCTTTGAGGCTGTCAAAGGGCCTTAATGAGCTCGTCAAAGAGCCTCTTTGAGGACGTCAAATGGGCACTTTCAAATCGTAAGTTGGGCTCTTTGAAAATGGCGCTGAAATGAGGGGCGAAAATGCATAAATATGCAAAACCTGTGGCACAAAAAATCCTCGAAGAGAGCGAACTGTGTAAGGATAAATCTTGCTACTGTTCGCCCTCTTCGAGGACGTTTGCCTGAGTGTTTTTGCCACCGCAGGTTCCGTTCGCTTCGCTCCCTTCACCAGCGGTTATGGATATTCGCCCTCTTCTTGCTCTGGCAAGCGACAAAGTCGAGCGCGAGGACGGTTTGTGGTCATAAGCGTTCAAAACATGAACGTTCTAAAGCGTTGCGTGTTCTTTTCTTTCTGACCGATCTCGTCGGCCATTCTCGTCATTGCCATCTTGAAGAAAAAGCGGATAAGGTGCTCATCGGTGCCTTCGGTGCGTATCGTGCGCAAGGAGGTTATATATTCCTGGCGGCATGAGGAAGGTATGATGATGAGCGGATGGCCCATACGCAGCAGAATGTGGTTGCTCACCAGACGGCCTGTCCTGCCGTTGCCGTCGCGGAACGGGTGCAGATACTCGTAGAAGCCATGGAAACGTGCTGCCAAGACCACGGGGTGAGCTGCCGATGAGGCTATGGCCCTCTCTGTAGATGCAAGGAGCTGCGGCACCTTTGCCACGAGCTGCTCATGGTCGCCAAACACGGTGTCGCCAGCCGCCATGTCGGTGGTGGTATATTCGCCTGGCGTGGCATCGGGTGAGCGATAGGCGAGCGTGTGCAAGGTCACGAGCCTGTTAATCTCTTTCAGGAACGCCTCGTCAAGGGCATGGCCGGTGTTGTTAAGCACATATTCGTAGGCTTTGAAATGGTCGAGCATCTCAAACGCCTCAAGCAACGACTTGCCTGTGGGTATCATGCCCAACCCCTTTTCTTTCAGCTCCCGTGTGTCGTCGACAGAGAACGAGTTGCCTTCAATGGCGCACGAATGGGTGGAGAACAGTATCTCGTTAAACTGGCGATACTCTTCTCTATCCATCCTGTCTACCACGACCGTCTGATATTTTGTTCTCAGATTTTCGTAATCGTTGATCTCTTTCTCAAATGCCATTCCGCTTGTCTGAGGTTGTTACAATTGGGCTTTGTAAGCCATGCTTGGGCCTTGGACCCAAGCACGTTTTCTTGCCCTTACAGCAGCGAACGGATCTCTGCCTCCAGATCCTTGACCTGCGCGTCGCGCTTATAGACAGCGTTGTCGCGGGAGATGAGGAAGAAGGTGGGGATCTGCTGCACGTTATAGTCGGCGAGCACGTTTTGGTGCTCCTGGTCGGCACGCACGCTGATCCACGGCAGGGCAGCGGTCTGCGTCTTCCAGAAATGCTCGTCGGGGTCCACGCTCACCTGATAGATCTCCAGACCCTGGGCGTGATATTTGTTGTAGAGCTCACGCATCATCATGATGCGCTTGGTGCTTGCCTCGTTAGCGAAGAGATGGAAATCGAGCAGCACCACCTTGCCCTTGAGCTGAGAAAGCGTGCGCACGGTGCCCTTGTTGTCGGCAAGCTGAATGTCGATGATGCCCGTTGTCGACACCTTGCTCGGGTCGATGGTCTGTGCTCTCTGTGAGCGTATTATGCGCACGTTCTTCATGCCCTCGATGGCGATGTTGTGCAGGTTCTCGCCGCGCTCGGCCTTGGGCCAGTAGGTGTCCCAGCTTGTTGCCACGGCAGCAAACACCTTGACATCTTCCTCGCTGTTGCGGGGATTGAAGATGAGCGATGAGGCGTTGCCCAGACTGATGGTCTGGAAGAGCGCGAAATAAGAGTAGGCCTTCATTGGTTCCTTGAAGATGTAGTGATACTTCACCGTGTTCTTGTAACTTTCCACCACGCGGTCAATGCTGTCAGCCACGGCATCGACGCCGAGGTATGCCGACTGTGCAATGGCGTTGACCTTTGCCTGCAGGCCCATCTGCATGGTGGCGAGCTCCTTGATCTTCATACACTCCTCTGAGCCTGTCACCACATAGTTGGATGCCATGCCCGGATATTCGGCCGTGATGCCGATGGTCTCTGTTGAGTCGACAGCCACATTGATGATCTGGCCTGCTATGCGCAAGCGGTAAAACTCGGGAGCCTCCGACGCTTTCTCTGCAAAACTGAACTTTCCGTCCTCCGAGAGCTTCACCGAGTCGACAGCCACGGGGCCGTTCAAGCTCATGTTCTCAAGGTAGAGCGTAGAGTCGTTGGCGCCTTTTATGGTGCCCTCCACACGAAATTTTTTCTCCGTGCACGATGTCATGTTTATTGCTGCCACCGCCATCAGCGCGGCTGCAAAAATTGCTTTTATTTTCATGTTATTATTATTTTTCTTTTTTGTTTCTGCAAATTTACGCTTTTTTCTTGAATGTGGTTAAGAGAAAGAGATAAATATTGCGTTTCGTGGGTTGGGTAGAAAAGAAATCATGAAAAAATATTAAATAATGTGCTGAAACAAAGGATGTAAACGGCGTGTTGACGGCTTTTTTGTATTTTTGCAGCATGAAACTAACGCCACAGCAATATTATGAGAGAAATATCGCGCGTTACAACGAAAAGATAGCCGCCCTGCGCCACCGAGGCCGCCTGCTTGTGACAGGAGAAATAATGTTCTTCGCCATGGCCCTTGGCTTTGTGGTTCTCTACACCATAACACCCTGGGGATGGCCCACGTTAGCTGCTGCCGCCCTGGCATTGGTAGCCTATGTGGGCGTGCGCCGCACAGACGAGCGCAACGACGAGCGGCGGGAGCGGGCAGAGGCGCTGCGTGAGGTGTGCCAGCGTGAGCGGGCATGTCTTGACGGCACGTTCGCACCCTTCGACGACGGACAGCGTTATGTCGACGCGCACCATCCCTACACGTTCGACATCGACGTGTTCGGGCCCCAGAGCCTTTATAACCGCATCTGCCGCACGGTCTCAACAGGAGGCAGTGACCGTCTGGCTGCCATGCTCTCGGCACCACGCCTCGACACCGTCGACGCCCAGGCCGATGCCGTAAGTGAGCTCGCCTCGCTGCCCGACTGGCGTAAGCACTATTGTGCCGAGGGCGTGAGCGCGAAGGTCGACACCGAAGGCGTGGCGCGTGCCCTGCACGCCGTGGCAAAGGTGAAGGTGGGGAGGTGGGTGCTCTCGCCCCTGACCCTTGTAGTGGCGCTCACGGCGCTTGCCGCCTTCTTTGCCACCATCGTGCTGGCATCTGTGACCACCATGCCGTCGGGCGTGGCGGTGGTGAGCGGCATAGCGTTGCTCGCTGCCGTGCTGGGTCTTTGCCACGGCACCCTGATGGAGGCCATGCGGGCCACGGGCAAGTTGCAAGAGCAGATCACGATGTTCGTGCGCGTCGTGGCACACATTGCCGACTTGAAGCCGGAGAGCGCCATGCTGAAGCAGCTCCACGGCGAGGTGGCAGGAGCCACGGCGGCGTTTGCCGAGGCAGGACATATCGTGAAGGCCCTCGACCGACGCGGCAACATCCTCGGACTGATCCTCTTTGACCTCTTCCTCCTCAGCGACCTGTTCCTCCTGCGACGCTTCGCACGCTGGCAGAAGGGCTTCGCGCTGAACATGGACCGCTGGACGGAGGCGGTGAGTTGCACCGACGCGCTCGTGTCTATGGCGACAAACGCATACAACACTCCGCAGGGCGTGAGGGCAGAGGTGACCGATGGCGACGGCGTGTGCTACGAGGCGCGCGGGCTGCGGCATCCGTTCCTCGGCGCACGGGCGGTGGGCAACGACTTCTCCATCGCCGACCGACACTACTACATCGTGACGGGCGCCAACATGGCGGGGAAGAGCACTTTCCTACGGTCCATAGGCATAAACTGGCTGCTGGCGGTCTGCGGCATGCCTGTGGCGGCAGACAGTCTGCGTCTCTCACGCTTCAATCTCTTCACGAGCATGCGCACGACTGACGACCTGACACGCGGCATAAGCTATTTCAACGCCGAGCTGCTGCGCCTGGAGCAGCTCGTCAACTATTGTGACGAGCACCCGCACACGCTCATTATTCTTGACGAAATACTTAAAGGCACCAACTCTACCGACAAGCTTAACGGCTCTCGCATGTTCCTCGAATACATCTCGCAACGCGAGGTGACGGGCATCATCGCGACCCACGACCTGGAGCTGTCGCGCATTGCCGACGAGCAACCTGAACGCTTCGACAACTGGTGCTTCGAGATCGAGCTTGGCGCCGCCGTGACCTATTCTTATAAGATTACGCGCGGGGTGGCACGAAACCAAAACGCTACGTTCTTGCTGAAGGAAAGGGTGCTTAGAAGGGAAAAGGGAAAAGTGAAGAGTGAAGAGTGAAGAATTCAATAGCCTCTTTTAAGTGAAGAACGAAGAGTGATGAGTGAAGAATTCGATAGCCTTTAAAAAAGGGAAAATCAAAATTCGGAAACTCAAAATCGGCTGAAAGCCGATAATTCAAAATTCAAAATTCAAAAATCAAAACTCTTATAGCCCTGACTATTCACTCCCCTCCCTAAGGGGAGGGGTTAGCCGCCGCAGGCGGCGCGGGGGTGGGGCTTTAAAATCGAAAATTCAACATTCATATAGCCTTAACCATTCACTCCCCTCCCTAAGGGGAGGGGTTAGCCGCCGTAGGCGGCGTGGGGGTGGGGCTTTTAAACCAAACAATTATGACATTTTTAAAATTTAAAACCATGGCTCTGCTGGCTTGCGCCCTTCTTACTGGGAACACAGTATGGGCACAGACAAAGCAACCGGTCGACTATGTAAATCCGTACATCGGAAACATCAGTCATTTGCTCGTTCCAACGTTCGCAACAGTTCAGTTGCCTAACAGCATGTTGCGTGTCTATCCGGCACGCGCCGACTACACCTCTGAGATGGTGAACGGCCTGCCCGTGATCGTGACGAACCACCGCGAACGCTCGGCGTTCAGCATCTCGCCTTATCTCGGCGACAACCCACAGCCGGTGGTGGCATCGACATGGGACAATGAGCACATCACACCCTACTCGTTTGACATCGAGCTGGCTGACAACACCATCGCGGCACGCTATGCCGTGGCACCGCAGAGCGCCATCTACGACATAGAGCCCATGGAGCAGGGAAAGCCCTTCTACATCATGGTCAACTCGCAACGCGGCGCCATAACCATGGGCGACCGATGGGTGAGCGGCTACCAACAGGTGACCGACGGCACACGCGTCTATATCTACGCCGAGGTTGACGCGCAGCCCGTTGAGGCGGGCATATTGAAGGATGGTAAGGTGGAGGCCGACAAGAAGGCTGAGGGAAGCAACGCCTGCGCCGCCATGCGCTTTGCCGACGGCACAAAGAAGGTGAGCCTGCGCTACGGCGTGTCGTTCATAAGCAGCGACCAGGCAAAGAAAAACCTCTACCGCGAGCAGAACGGCTTTGATCTTGCTGCCGTGGAGAAGGCTGGGCGAGAGACGTGGAACACGACGCTCTCGAAAATCAGCGTTACGGGTGGCAGTGACGACCAAAAGACGGTGCTCTACACCTCTTATTATCGCACGTTCGAGCGCCCCGTGTGCCTGAGCGAGGACGGACGCTATTTCAGCGCCTATGACGGCAAGGTGCATGAGGACGGCGGGACTCCGTTCTACACCGACGACTGGATCTGGGATACCTACCGCGCCGCACACCCCCTGCGCTGCCTGCTCTCACCCGAGGTGGAGGAGCCTATCATCGACTCGTACCTGCGTATGGCGGAGCAGATGGGCACACAGTGGATGCCTACGTTCCCCGAGATCACGGGCGACTCGCGCCGTATGAACTCAAACCACGGTGTGGCAATGGTGGCCGATGCGCTGTGGAAAGGACTGAAGGTGGATGCCAAGCGCGGCTTCGACTATTGCCGTAAGGGCATTGAGGAGAAGACACTCGCACCGTGGTGCGGCAACAAGGCGGGATGGATCGATGAGTTCTACTGGAAGAACGGTTTCATACCAGCCCTGCGTGACGGTGAAAAGGAGACCGATCCCAACGTGTCGGGCTTCGAGAAGCGTCAGCCTGTGGCCGTGAGCCTCGGTACCTCCTACGACCTGTGGTGCCTCTCGCGCATTGCTGCCTTCCGTGGCGACAAGAAGAACACGAAGCGCTATGCCGAGCTGTCGCACAACTATCGCACGCTGTTCAACCCGCAGACCGCGTTCTTCCATCCTAAGGACAAGGACGGAAAGTTTCTTGAGCCGTTCGACTATCGCTTCTCGGGTGGCATAGGCGCACGCGACACCTATGACGAGAATAACGGATGGACCTACCGCTGGGATGTGCAGCACAACATGGCGGACCTCATCAACCTGATGGGCGGACGCGACAAGTTTGTGGCAAACCTCGATGCCACCTTTGCAGAGCCTATGGGACGTGGCAAGCGCGAGTTTTATGAGCAGCTGCCCGACCAGACAGGCAACATAGGACAGTTTACCATGGCCAACGAGCCGTCGCTGCACATTCCTTATCTTTACAACTATGCCGGTGCACCGTGGAAGACACAGAAGCGTGTGCGCCAGGTGCTCCGCACATGGTTCCGCAACGACGTGATGGGCATTCCTGGCGATGAGGACGGCGGCGGACTGACCTCGTTCGTGGTGTTCTCAAGCATTGGCTTCTACCCCGTGACGCCGGGCTTCCCTGCCTACAACATCGGCAGCCCGCTCTTCAACACCACTACGCTGTCGCTGCCTGGCGGCAAGACGTTTGTCGTTGAGGCTCAGAACAACTCGGAGGATAACAAGTATATCCAGAGCGCCACGCTCAACGGCAAGCCCTGGAACAAGCCCTGGTTCTCACACGACGACATTAAAAACGGTGGCCGTCTGGTGCTCGTCATGGGCAAACATCCCAACAAACAGTGGGGTGCCGACAAGCTGGTGGCACCGCCATCGGAGGATAAGGAAAAGTGATCAATAAGTGAACGTGCTGCCCCCTAAAAACTCGCGAAGCAGCGAGGTGGGGGGCAGCTTGTCATAGTCTACGGCGTGGAAATAGCCGAGAAATTTTTTCAGACGATAAGCCTCGGCATACTCGTCACAGTTTTCAGGCACGGCCTCCAGCACGGGGTCGGCCTGTTTTTTTATTACGGCAAGCTCATAGATCATCGCCGTGTTGAACATCACGTCGGCATTCTCCTGGTAGGGGAAGATCCACTTGTTCTCGCCGGCACGCACACTGGGCCAACGGCGTATGGTGTCTTCGGCCGAGCAGCCACGATACTTGTAGTCGCGTATGATGCGGCGCAGCAGACGGTTGTCGGTCGTGGGGATGTAGTTGTGGGTGTCGAGCAGAATGGTCGTGAGGGCAGAGGCATAGACGCGAAACTTCATGTCGTCAGGGATCTGTGCCGTGAGCTCTGGGTTGAGGGCGTGTATGCCTTCCACCACGAGCACGTCGCCAGGCAGCATCTGAAGCTTCTGTCCGCTCTTCTCGCTCCGTCCTGTCTGGAAGTTGTAACGTGGCAGCTCCACCTCCTCGCCACGGAAGAGGGCGGCGAGCTGCCTGTTGAGCAACGGCAGGTTCAGGGCATAGAGGCTCTCGTAGTCGTAGTCGCCGTTGGGCTGCAGCGGCGTGTTCTCACGGTCCACGAAATAGTCGTCGAGGGAGATGGGCACGGGTCTTATGCCGCAGGTGAGCAGCTGGATGCTCAGACGTTTGCAGGTGGTGGTCTTGCCGCTTGACGACGGGCCGGCGATCAGCACCATCTTGACGCCCTTGCGGGCAGCGATCTGCTCTGCTATGGCAGCAATCTTCTTCTCTTGCAGCGCCTCGCTCACGTTCACGATGCTGTTGGCGAGCCCGTTCTCCACGGCGGCGTTGAACGCTCCCACGGTGCCCATGCCGAGGATGTCTTGCCAGCGGTGGTGCTCCTTGAAGATCTCGAACATCTTGTCCTGACGTGTCACCTCGCCCAGCACGACAGCGTTCTGTGGCGACGGTATGCGCAGGAGCAGGCCGTCATAATATTTCTCCAGACCGAAGAGGTAGAGCTGTGAGGTGTTGGTGAGCAGCGTGCCGTAGAAATAGTCGAGATAGCCGCCAATGTCATAATAGGTCGTGTAGAGACGGCCAGAGGTGCGCAGCAGTTCCACCTTCGAGTGGGCACCGAGGTCGGCAAACATTTTCATGACCTCCTCCGTCGGTGCCTCGTGGCGCGTTATGGGCAGCGCCTCACTGATAATCTGCTGCATGCGTGAGCGCAGGGCGTTGCAGATGTCGTCGTTCACCTTCTGTCCGATCTTGAGGTCACAATAGTAGCCGTTGCTCACGGGTATGTCTATCACCACCGATCCGTCGGGGTACAGGTCGTGCACGGCCTTGCAGAGCACGAAGAAGAGCGTACGCGTGTAAGCCCTTGAGCCAGACGCCGAATGCATGTCCAGAAACTCGATGTCTTTGTTGTGGTAAAGGCGGAAATGCATGCCCTCAACCTTGTTGTTGACCTTCGCGCTTATCGGCCCGTAGGGCATGGAAATATTTAATTTGCGAAAAACGTCAGAAAGTGTGCTTCCGATTTCTACATTCAGAGTTTTTTTATTATTTTTGCAACGAATTTGTATCATCTGTTTCATTATGGTTACATGATTAAAGATTAGACATTTTTATTCGATTCAGATGTTAGCAAAGATACGGCATTTTTTCGACACGTTCCAAGAAAATAAAACAAATTAAATAAAAATATGTCGATTTGGATAATTTTTAAGATTATTGGCTCACTCGCTCTGCTCATCTATGGCATGAAGGTGATGAGCGAAGCGTTGCAGAAGATGGCGGGCTCACAGCTTCGCCATATCCTCGGAGCCATGACTACCAACCGTTTCACCGGACTGCTGACCGGTATGTTTGTAACCGCATCCGTGCAGTCGTCCACGGCCACTACGGTGATGACCGTATCGTTCGTGAATGCCGGACTGCTGACGCTTGCGCAAGCCATCTCCGTCATTATGGGCGCCAACATAGGCACCACGTTCACGGCATGGATCATGACGCTTGGCTTCTCTTTCAACATGGCCGATGTGGTGTTCCCCGCGTTCTTCATTGCCCTCTTGCTCATCTACAGCAAGAAACGCCGTTACATTGGCGACTTCCTCTTCGGTATAGCCTTTATGTTTTTCGCCATTTCAACCCTCGGTACTACGGGTAAGGAAATGGATCTCAGTCATAACCAGATGGTTATCGACTTTTTCTCTTCTTTCGACAAAGACAGCTATCTCACCGTCTTCGCATTCTTAGGCATAGGCACCGTCCTCACGTTCTGCATGCAGTCGTCGGCGGCTCTCATGGCCATCACCATGGTGTTGTGCTCCAGCGGTGTGCTGCCCATCTACATGGGTATAGCCCTTGTGCTCGGTGAGAACATCGGCACGACTATCACCTCAAACATCGCTGCCATGGGTGCCAACACGCAGGCCCGTAGAGCGGCTTTTGCACACCTCACGTTCAACGTGTTTGGCGTGATCTGGGTGCTCACAATCTTCTACCCCTTCATCGACATGGTGTGTGGCTTCGTGGGTGTTGACCCGCACGCTGACCACATCAACCCAGCGCGTCTGTCGGTGGTGCTCGCCGCCTTCCACACCACGTTCAACGTGTGCAACACCTCTATCCTTATATGGCTCATCCCGCAGATGGAACGCTTCGTCTGCTATGTCATCAAGCCGTCGGCAAAGAAGGACGAGGACGACTTCCGTCTGCGCTACATCGGTGGCAACTCTATCATGAAGACCCCAGAGCTCTCGGTGCTGGAGGCACAGAAGGAAATCCAGTCGTTTGCAGAGCGCATTCACCGCATGTTCGTCATGGTGCGTGAGCTCCTTGGCGTGAAAGACGACGCTCAGTTTACGAAGCTCTACTCGCGCATTGAGAAGTATGAGAGCATCTCAGACAACATGGAAATCGAGATCGCCAACTATCTCGACAACGTGAGCGACGCTCACCTCTCTGACGAAACGAAGGCAAAGATACGCGCCATGTTGCGTGAGATCAGCGAGATAGAGAGTATCGGTGACTCTTGCTACAACATTGCCCGCACGATAAACCGCAAGCTGAAGGGCAAGGAAGACTTTACCGAGCAGCAGTATGAGCACCTGCACCAGATGTTTGAGCTTACCGACGACTCGCTCACGCAGATGAACGTTCTGCTCCTTGGCCGCAAGGACAACTACGATGCCAACCGCTCGTTCAACATTGAGAACGAGATCAACAACTATCGCACGCAGCTGAAGAGCCAGAACATCAACGATGTTAATGATCACAAGTACACTTACGCCATCGGAACGATGTACATGGACATCGTCAGCGAGTGTGAGAAGCTCGGCGATTATGTCGTGAACGTTGTTGAGGCCCGCATGGGAACAAGAAAGACCGAGGCTTGATAGAGAGCTTATAAGGCTTATGGGTCTTATAGGTCTTATAAGCCTTATGGGTCTTATAAAATTTAAGGTTAAGATAACAAAAAAGGTTATAGGGTCACCCCCTATAACCTTTTTGCCTTTAAAAGCGCCAGCCTTTTTTTACCTTTTCCCTTAAATAGCCAGGGCTATAAGAGTTTTGAATTTTGATTTTTGATTTTTGAATTATCGGCTTTCAGCCGATGTTGAATTTTCGAATTTTGATTTTTCCTTTTTTAAAGGCTATCGAATTCTTCACTCATCACTCTTCGTTCTTCACTTAAAAGAGGCTATTGAATTCTTCACTCTTCGTTCTTCACTTTTCCCTTTTCAAGGCGCCAGCCTTTTTTTACCTTTTTACTTTTATTTAACGCAGTTCTTCCTCAAGAAATCCTCAAACTCGTTGCGGTAGCCGTTGAAGACGTTGATGTCGACCTTGGGGGTAATGCCACCGACGCGGCCGTCGGGACAAAGCTGCCAGTAGACAAGGTGGACGTCGGGTTTGTATTCGCCGTAACGGGCAATCCAGATGTTATAGTTTTTCTTCAGGTCGGGGGCGTAAGAGAGGTAACGGTTCACGAACATCTGACTGATGTAGAGCACCGGTTTGGTGCCTGTGCGACGCTCCACAGCCTGCATCCATGCCCTTACCATGCGGAACATGGCGGCGGGCCCTCCCATCTTCTCCACCTGCTTTGGCGTTGGTTCAAGGTCGAGCACAGGTGGCAGGTCACCACGGTTGAAGCGCGAGTGGCGCAAGAAGAAGTCGGCTTGTACCGTGCCCGACGATTTTGGCGAAAAGAAATGGTATGCTCCCACAGGTATGCCGTGGCGACGGGCGGCGGCATAATCGGCAGCATAATAGCGGTTTCGTATTGTCCTGCCCTCCGTCGATTTTATATACATGAAGGACACGGGGTAGTCTACTTTTCCTTGAACCGTCTTCTTGCTGATTGTGCCGAGATGCGTTATGCGCAGACGGTCCCAACGAATGGGGTAGTGGCGGCGTCCCACGTCGTGCTGGAAGCGCGATATGTCGATGCCATAGATGCGGTCGGCTGTGTAGTGGAGGCGCTCGCCGAGGTAACGGTCGGCTTTCCATTCACCCACACGGATATGCTTCTTTGGTGTCAGGGCGAACCCCCATCCTGTGCGCTTGCCCTTACGCCACTGTCCGGCGTAGAAGGCGCCTGTGCTGTCGCGTTGTGAGCCGTAGCCCTCGGCCATGAGCTGTCGGTTGAAATAGCCGCTATAGATGGTGCGCGCGCTGTCGGTGCGTATGCCCTGCGCCAAGGTGTCGGCACGCCATGTGCCCACAATGCGTGTGCCTGTGCTGTCGGTCACCGTGCCTTTTCCTGCCCTTATGCCGTGGTTCCACTGTCCCTCGTAGGGCGTACTGTCGCCCTTGGTGAGCTGTCCGTAGCCGTGTGGTCGTCCCTGCGCGTCGGTGCAGCCGGCATAGACGGTGCCGTCCTTCAAGGTTTTCGTGCCGCCGTCGGTCTGTATCTTGGAGCAAGAGGCAAGGGCGGTCAGCAGCAGGGCTGTAACAAACAAATAAGACGTTTTCATTGCCATCCTCCTTTCATCATTAGCAAGGACACGTTGCCGCGTCCTTCAACGTTTTGTCCCTCGGCAATGCCGGCAAACAGTCCGCGTGGGGTGAACAGCGGGCATCCGTCGGTCACGAGCACACGCGGGAAGTTGTGGCGTGCTCTCTTGCGGCGCCCGTTGATGAGCAGTGGCTTGGCAGCGGCTGACGCCATCTGCTCTATGCCTATGCCACCGAAGCCCACGGCTATGAGGCGGTGGTTGGTGGTGTTCCACGGCAGCAGATATTGCGCCTTCACACCGTCGGGCGTGGTCTCGTCGAGCGTCTGCAAGAGAGCCATACGGTGGCGCTTGTCGGTGTTCACCAGACGACATTGCGCCGTGGCGTTCTTGCCCTCGCCGTTGCGATAGTGGACGGTGAAGGTCGTCTTGTGCCTGAGCCCTAAGGGCTGGGCGGTGTTGGCGAGCAAGCTGTCAATGGCTGCCTTGGTTTGCTCCAGCTCCTTTACCTTAGCTTTCACCTTGGTGGCGACAGCGGCAATCTGCTGGTAGCCCATGTCTTGCACGCCATGCACGCGAAGGTAGTATTGCAGCTCCGAGTCTTCCGAATGTGCCCATTGCAACGAGTCGTTGATGTCGCGTTGCGCCTTCTCCAAAAGGCCACGCACCTGTTGGCTCGTCCAGCTCGGCTTCACGATGTCTGCTTGCGTCACTTGTGGCAGCACCGTCACCACCCGTCCCCGGCATGACGGCACGGCAGGCCAACGGTTCATCCAGCAGCCGCCTGTGAGGGTTACGCTCTCTGCGTCGCGTTGCGAGGCTGAGATGTTGTGAAGGGTGGTGTCGCTGTCGGCTGTTGCTAACCACAGCTGTGCCTTGCCGCCAGCTGTTATCTCCCAACATGAACGCCGTTCAACCACCACCGCGCTCTGCCTCATCTCGTCGCCCGACGACGGCAACACCCTCATGGCAGCCCCTGCCACGATGGCTACAATGACGACCGTCACCACAAGACCTTTCTTGTGGCGACGCAAAAAAGAAAAACACTTATTCATCTTTTTCGCTATTTTTGTTCAACGCTATTTTTCTTCAACGCTAATTTTGTTCAACGTTATTTTTCTTCAACGCTATTCCTAAAAAAATGTATGCTTTCTACAAACGCGAAATTACAAATAATTTTCAGCAATGAGCAAAAAAGACGGCTTTTTTTTATATATTGAATTTCTGCAGAGATTAATAATTACATCGCGCTTTGCGCTCGTTGTTTTTTAAACATTAATTTCCATTAATGGCCCATTAATTATCATTAATACGCGCTTCGCGCGGAGAAGAATTAATGTTTCATACTCCGCGAAGCGCCTGGGCACCCACGGAGCGCAAGAATGTTCAATTAATGGAAATTAATGTTTAAAAAAATGCGCGAAGCGCAAAAAAAAATATTGTTCTTTTATACACATGGTTAGCTGCTATCTAAGCTTGTAACTATCTGATGGAACACTTGCTGTTCATTTGTGAAAGTTTCGTTATTATCAAAAATCGGAGGGTCATGCTGTTGGGGTTAAGGCTTGCTGACGCCTCACCCCTTTATTTCTCTCCGATGATATAATCGATGGCATCGATAAGAATCTTGTCCTTGTCTTGCTCCTCTTTTGTGAGGTCGTCGAAGGGCACGATGTCGGCATGTAGGAACCGCTTCTTGTCGGTCTGTGGGGCGGGCGCAAAGCCCATGATAAGCTCCGACATCATCCAGCGGCGGTGCTCAGCCTCATAGATGGGTCGGCGGTCGCCGTTGAGGTCGAAGCACTGTCGGCGCAGGGGCATGGCGTTGGCACAGAAGATACTCGAGTATTTGTCGGCCTCGCTGATGGTGAACCATGCCTCCTCTGCCGATGGCAGTTTCTTCTCGGCATAAGCACAATGGTAGATGTAGTTGACGCGCTGTCCGCGCAGCGAGCGGCGTGCGAAGAGCGGGTCGTCGATGGTGCCGTCTGTCTGTCCGAAGATTTCGATTTGTCCGAACATGCCGGTGGCGTTGGCCCTGTCGATGAGCTTGTTTTCATGCGTCATGCTCACCGCCACCTTTGCCAGCGTGTAGACCTTACGCGGCAGATGGAGCACAGCGTTCACCGCGCGGTCGGCATTGTCGTGACACACAATGATGCGCGTTGCCTTGTCTGTCTGTTCCTCCATGATGCGTCGTGCCAGAGGTGCGTGCTCGTCGGCATCGACAAACTGCCACTCCACGTCCATGAAGTCGTCGCCTTGAGGTAGCGAGTCGGTCACCGTGCCGTCGTTGCTGACGAAGGTGGTGTGGGAGAGGGCGAAGAGAGCTGGCCGTGATGCCATGAGGTGGTCGCGCCATTGCTCCATGTCTTTGGCAATGAACGTTATGCGTGTGCGCGTGCCGCGCTCTGTGTAGTTGGCATAATGGCAGATGTGTGCTGCTGTGTAAGCCACGGCTTGAGCCATTGGGCCTGTGCCGATAATTATGAAATGGGCCTTGCTGCTGTCGCCTTGCTTTATGACGGGTGTGAAGGCGCGGTGGGTATCTACGAGCAACTGCTCCGCCATATACTCGTAGTCGTTTATGGTGTCGACAAGCAGCAGTCGGCCCATCGGCTTCGTCTTAAGATATTGGAACACCTCGGTAGAGGCATAGTCGCGTAACGTCAGGAAGCAGCGAATGTTGTGATTCGCCTGTTGCGATGCCTCCGTGAGGATGTCGAGACATTGAAGGCTGCGGTTGTCGTGGTCGCTCTCGTTTTCCTCACCTATTATATATATCGCTTTTGCGTGGTCCGGTCGTGCTGACAGCACGTCGGCTTCGGCGTCGCGCCGTCCCTTGTAGAAGATGAACGTCAGGTCGTCGCTCAGCTCCGGCTTCTCCGTTGCCATGACCACCGCCGTGTCGCCCTGTTCGTTTATCGCTCTCACGATGGCCTCCAGTCGGCGGTCAGCACCGAACACGAGCACATGGTTCCGCAGTTTGTAGCGTCGCTCACCGTTTTGTGCCGCCTCGCGTATGTTTTCGAAGAGGTTGGAGAACACGCTCACGAGCAGAGCTGAGAAGAGGAAGATGCTCAGCAGGGCAATGATGAGGCGGAAGAAGTCGTGATGTCCCGTAACGCCGCCGAAGCAGCCCGGGTCGAGGAAGATCGCCACCACCGTCTGCCATTTTACCTCGGCGTCGTCATAAACAAAATAGGCCATGATGAGAGCCACGCCAAGACACAGGGCCGACACGCCCATGAGCCACACCAGCTGCATGCCGTTGCTTTTTGCCAACAGTTGGTCTATCTTACGTTTTATTGTCATGATGCAAATGTTTTTGTGGATAATTGGTTTTTGTGCAAAAATAAGCAATAGATTTGGCATTTGCAACATTTATGCGGTCGTTCTTCACATTTACATCATGCATTCTTCATTTTTCACATCACACGTTCTTCTTTTTTCATCAAGCCTAAGCTCTCTCACGGCCAATAATTGCGGTCGAGCACCTGGTTCCCGTTGTTCAAAGAGGTGGTGTCGACCTTTGTCGTGTTTGGTCTTAAGGTGTTGTGTGTTGCAGCATCGCTGCGGTTGAAGAGCGTTGAGCCGATGAACAACAGCAGCACGACGGCGGCAACAGACAGCAACGCCGTCAAGAGACGCCACGGCAGACGCGCCACCGACAAGAGCGCCCGCACCTGGGAGATGTTTGACGGGCGGCTGTCGACGTCGGCACAGGCACAATCGGCTGCTATGCGTGCCAGCGTGCGGCTGTGTGTGGCGTTGGCCATGTCCTCGATAACCTTTCCTAACGAATAGATGTCGGAGCGGGCATCGGCTTTGCCTTCGTTCTTGAGCTGTTCAGGCGCAATGTATCCACATGTGCCGGCTGGCGCTTTGAGCACACAGAACGCGTCGCTGTCGGACAGACTGAAGTCGATGAGCCTCACGTCCTTGCCTTTGTGTGTGATCATGATGTTGGCGGGCTTCAGGTCGCGGTGTATAATCTGCTTGTCGTGCATATACTCTAACGCGTCGAGCAGCTGGTTCACAATCTTTATTGCCAGTTTGGCAGACAGAGCACCGCGCTTGATGAGCGTGTACAAGGTGTCGCCATCGACATAATCCATGACGATGGTGTCGCCCAACCCCTTGACTTGCTCCATGCCTATGGTGCGGCAGATGAAAGGGTGGTCGAGCTGCAGACCTATCTCAAACTCCTTCTGCAAGGCTTGGCGGTAGATGGGGGTGAGAGCATAATCGGTCTTCAGACATTTCAGCATGAAGCGTTTGCCGTAGCGTATGGCTGTGAACAGGCGTGCCGGTCCCGAATTGGAGACATAACACTCTTGCAGGTTGCTGAACCCGTTGTCCATGCAAGCTGCTGCCGATGTCATCTCGCTACTTATGTCTTTGATGAATCCCGAAGAAGAGTTGTCTGATTCGTTCATAATGTTGTTGTTTTTAGACGATGCTCAAAAAAACAGGCAATGCTTAAATGCCACTTCTGCCAAAGCTTAAATGCTGCTTCTGTCAATGTTCAAATGCTGCTTCTGCCAAATCTCAAACGTAGAGTTTTCTCACAATGGTCAGTCCGCCGTTGCGACCTGCCACGAAGGGCGGTGTGCGTTCCCCGTCGCGTTCAATGTAGGCGAGGTAAAGCGGCTGTCCGTGTATGAAACAGCCAGTTGTGAAGATGTCGTCCACATTAAGCTTGCTGTTCTGCGTCTCTATGACGCGGAAGATGCTGTTGCCGTTGTAGACAAGGCGCAGCAGACGGTTTGGTGCCCATCCTATCTCTACAACGTCGCCTGTTGTCAGATCGTTGCTCACCAGCTGGTTGGCATCGAAGAATGACGAGTTGTAACGTGTGCTCTTCTTCAGCCATGTCACGAACGAGGCATAGTCTTTATGTCCCAAGTAGGAGGCGAGGGCGTTGAGCGTCACGACGCGTGGTTTATGACTGTCGCCCACATATCCATAAAGGCGTTTGAGCGTTGATGACGACACGTTGATGTCGTTCTTTCGTTGCAGAAAGAGCGAGAACTCGTCGAAGTCGGTCGTTGTCGACAACTTCTTTCCATATTTTTCTTCTATGAGCTTTTTCAGCTCCTCAATCTCAGGCGTGTTCATAATTTGTTAGATTCCAAACCGTAGGAATGTAAAACTTATGTTAAAACTAAACTTTTTGCAAAAGTAAGAAAAAAATATTATTATAGCAAGTTCATAATGGTTCACAAATGAAAAATAAAAAAAGCTCCCCGCACCGTGCCTTGTTAGCATGTGCGGGGAGCTTGTGTGTGTTTATGCTGATTTTGAAATCTACAAATCAGAGTTGTTGTCAGCAAGTGTCTGGCTTAGTCCTCGTTGTGACGCTGCTCGCCGCGGGGACGACGGTCGCCACGGGGACGGCGCTCACCACGGTCGCCGCGCTCACCGCGCTCGCCACGTGGACGGCGCTCGCGCTCAACGTAACCCTCGGGCTTCTCAAGAAGCACGCGGTGAGAGAGCTTATACTTGCCTGTCTTCGGGTCAATCTCCATGAGCTTAACCTTGATCTTGTCGCCTTCCTTGATGCCGGCTTCCTCTACAGTCTCCAGACGCTTCCAGTCGATCTCAGAGATGTGGAGCAGACCGTCCTTGCCAGGCATGATCTCTACGAAGCAGCCGTAAGGCATGATTGAGCGAACGGTACCCTCGTACACCTCGCCCACCTCGGGAATGGCAACGATAGCCTTGATCTTGCCAAGGGCAGCGTCGATGGCGTCCTTGTTGGGAGCTGATACCTGCACCTTGCCCACGCCGTCGGCTTCGTCGATGGTGATGGTAGCGCCGGTGTCTTCCTGCATCTGCTGGATGATCTTTCCGCCAGGGCCAATGACAGCACCGATAAACTCCTTAGGAATCTCGATCTGAACGATGCGGGGAACCTGAGGCTTGAGCTCTGCACGAGGCTCAGCGATGGTGTCGGTGATGCATTTGAGGATGTGCTCGCGTCCAGCCTTTGCCTGCATGAGAGCCTTCTCCAGGATCTCGAAGCTCAGACCGTCGCACTTGATGTCCATCTGTGTTGCTGTCAAGCCGTCCTTTGTACCGGTGGTCTTGAAGTCCATGTCGCCCAGGTGGTCCTCGTCGCCAAGGATGTCGCTAAGCACAGCATACTTCTCCTCGCCGGGGTTCTTGATCAGACCCATAGCGATGCCGCTGACGGGCTTCTTCATAGGTACACCAGCGTCCATGAGGGCGAGTGTGCCGGCACATACGGTAGCCATTGATGAAGAGCCGTTCGACTCGAGGATCTGGCTCACCAGACGCACGGTGTAGGGGAAATCTTCAGGAATCTGACCCTTCAGACCGCGCCAAGCCAGGTGGCCGTGACCGATCTCACGACGGCCTACGCCGCGCTGAGCCTTAGCCTCGCCTGTGCAGAACGGAGGGAAGTTGTAGTGGAGGAGGAAACGCTGGTAGCCGCGCTCGAGCACGTCGTCAACGAGCTTCTCGTCCATCTTTGTACCGAGCGTACAGGTAGAGAGGCTCTGTGTCTCGCCACGGGTGAAGATAGCGCTTCCGTGAGGCATGGGCAGCGGAGAAACCTCGCACCAGATAGGACGGATCTCGTCGGTCTTGCGGCCATCGAGACGAATGCCCTCGTCGAGGATGCAGCGGCGCATGGCGTCACGCATAACGTCGTGATAGTAGCGCTCCATCTCTGCATGCTTCTCCTCCAGGTCGTCCTCGCTGAGGTCGGTGTGTGCGGCATCGTATGCCTCCTGGAAGTCGGCAAGAATCTTGTCGAAAGCCTCCTGGCGTGCGTGCTTCTCAAGAGCCTGCTTTGTCACGTCGTAAGCCTTGGGATAAAGCTCGGTGTTCATCTGCTGACGCAGGTCCTCGTCGTTCACCTCATGGCAATACTCGCGCTTAACGTCGGTGCCAAGCTCCTTTGAAAGCTCTGTCTGGAGCTCACACATGGGCTTGATAGCTGCCATGGCAGCCTTCAGAGCACCGATCATGTCTTGCTCGCTCACCTCCTTCATCTCGCCTTCCACCATCATGATGTTCTCGGCAGAAGCACCTACCATGATGTCCATGTCGGCGTCTTTCATCTGCTCGAAGGTCGGGTTGATGACATATTCGCCATTGATGCGTGCTACGCGCACCTCAGAGATGGGGCATTCGAAGGGGATATCTGAACAAGCCATAGCGGCTGAAGCTGCAAATCCTGCAAGAGCATCGGGCTGGTCAACGCCGTCGGCGCTGAGGAGCATGATGTTCACATAAACCTCGGCATGGTAGTTTGAGGGGAACAGCGGACGGAGCACACGGTCAACGAGACGAGATGTGAGGATCTCGTTGTCGCCTGACTTGCCTTCGCGCTTTGTGAATCCACCGGGGAAACGTCCAGCTGCTGAATACTGCTCTTTGTAGTCTACCTGCAAAGGCATAAAATCGGTTCCGGGAACTGCATCTTTTGCGGCACAAACAGTGGCGAGAAGTACGGTGTTGCCCATACGCAGTACAACACTTCCGTCAGCCTGCTTTGCCACTTTCCCGGTCTCAATGCTGATGGTTCTTCCATCAGGCAAAGAAACTGTCTTTGTAATTACGTTCATCTAAAATAACATCTAAAATAAATAATGCGACAAAGTTACTCATTTTAAAGAATATAAAAGAACTTTAACGCGGAAATTTATTGGGTTGGGTGGTTAATAAAATATAATGTGCCGATGTGTTCGGGCTTTATGTTGTTTTGCCTCCTTGTTTGCGCTGTTTTTACCTGCTTAATTGGTGGCTTTATACCATGCCGTCTCGCTTAATCTGTCTGCCATGTGGTTGAGGCTACCCTGTGAGGTGTTCAAGCCCGAATAGTGCTTTATGTCGACGGGTTCGTCCTTCAATGCCGTGAAATATTGGCCGGTGTGGCCCTTGTAAGGCACCGTCTTGTCGAGTTGTTCGGCAAAGGCAGCGGTCAGCACGGTGCCGGCGTCTTTTAGCGACATGAGGTGTCCGAGGTCGTAGAAGAGGGTAGGGCTGTAGCCGTCCATGATCTGCACGCCGTTGGGGGCAAGCTGTTCTGTGGCAGCCGCGTTGATCTGTTGTGCAATGGCAGCCAAGGCATCGAGCTGTGTGCAGTCGGTCACAGCCACGGTTCCGTAGGGCAGATAATAAGACGAGTAGAAGCTTATGAAACTGTCGACAATGCCCTTGTAGTTGGGCGTTCCGAGCAGATGCTTGCCCATGGTGATGTAGGGGAAGCCGTAGCTTAACACCTCTGTCGGACTGGCTATGAGATAATGGGTTACGTCTTTCAGCTCGTATGCCACTTCCACCGACGACATGTAGCAGGCATCGAAGAGAATATACTCGGTGTGGAAGCCGGCGTCGGCCATGGCTTCTGCCAGGTCGGTGGTCTCTATCTGCGTTTCGGGGTATGTTCCGCCAATGAAGCGCGTGGTCACGGGGCCTTGAACCTCAAAGTGCATAAGGTCGTTGGGCTCCCCCTCCTTATTTATCCTTTCTTCCTTGTATAGTCCTTCCTTATCTATCTTTTCTTCCTTATATAGGTTGTCTTCTTCATCTATCCTTTCTTGTGAGCCAAGTCTTTTCCGTGCGCTTCGTTGTCCTTGTACGGGCACCCACGCCAGTCCGTGGCATCCCACCACCATGCCGTATCGTGAGGCGGGAGCCAGCGTCATGACCTCAGAAAAGAGCGATGTCAGCCATTGGTGCGATGTGAACGGGCGGTCGCTGTAGCGTCGCAGCGTGTCGGTGAGGCATCGTCCGTTCTGCTTTTTCAGTTCGAAGAGTACCGCCTCGCGCTCCGATGTTGCCATGAACACCATGATGCGCTCGTCTTTCATAGAGCGTTGAGCCACAACCGTCTGCATGTCTTCTACCGTTCGTCTGAAATCGGAAAGCAGACTGTTGCTCCATGGGAAGAACATAAACACCGTCTGCCCCACAGGCGTTACAGGCACGTCGGGTCCGTCAGGGCTGTCGCCGTTTGAGCACGACACCCCGACCACAATAAAAAGCGTTGCTATGATTAAGCTACAAGTTTTTTTTATTTGCATGGAAATTTAAAGCCCCACCCCCGCTATAGGAATGTTGATTTTTGAATTTTGAATGTTGAATTATCGGCTTTCAGCCGATGTTGAATTTTCGAATTTTGATTTTCCCTTTTTTCTTTTTTCTTTTTCCCTTAAATAGTCAGGGCTATTGAATTCTTCACTCTTCACTCTTCACTTTTCCCTTTTCAAGGCGCCAGCCTTTTTGCCTTTAAAATCTCTTCCTCAACTATTCTCTTGAACTGTGCCCAGATCATGTTACCTCTATAATAGATTCTGCGGTTCTTAGGCACATGCACGCGGCAGGTGGAGAAGATGTTATTGCCTGACGAGGCAAACGTGTTGTTTGAGCAGTAGGGCGGCGTTGGGGCAGAGATGTAGAGGTTGGTGATCGGACAGCCGTCGAACACATAGTCGCCCAACATTTCGGTGTTCTTGCCAAGATGCACCGTGGTGAGGTCAGCACATTTCTGGAACAGTCCTGTCGGTATCTGCTTGACGGTAGAGGGTAGCGACACCTCCTTCACGCTGCTGTTATAGAACGCATACTTGCCTATAGATGTCAGGCCGTCGGCAAAATGGAACGTCTCTATCCGGCAGTTGCGGAACGCATAGTCGCCCACCGTCGTGACCGTTGAGGGCAGCGTGTACTCGCCTTCCTTTCCCATGGGGAACCACAGAATGCTCTTGCCGTCGCCACTGAGCAGCACGCCGTCCTTGCTGCTGTAATGGCTGTTGCCAGCCTGCACGTTGATCTCGGTTAAGGCGGTGCATCCCGCCGATGTCTCAATGCTTTCCACCAACGTAGGCACCTCAATGGTGTGTAGCGAAGAGCAGTTTCTGAAGGCATCGGCCTCTATCTTTGTTGTCTGCAACGGCAGCACAATGCGCTTCAGCTTCTCGCATGAGGCAAGCATGGCTTTGCCCACCACGTTGGTCTGTGTGAAGTGGCCCTCGGCATACGCCTTGCCGCCTTCCGCAATCTGCGCTCCCGACAGGTCAATGTCTGACAGCTGTCCTGCGGTGGCTTTGCCTTCGTTGTCGCATCCTGCCATGTCGCGCAGCGTGCGCAGGTCATCGCCGTTCAAGAACCCCGCAATAGACAAGGTGGTGAATCTGTACTTGTCGTCGCCAACAAGCTCGGTCAGCTGTCCCGCATCGTTTATTATTGATGTCGATGTTGTGACGAAGGAAACTGCTTCGCCCACATCCTCGCCGTTCTTGTTTGCAGCAAAGGGACGTATGCTGTAAGCCACTTCGGGCTGCAATCCGCCTATGCGCAGACGGAACATGCCGTTTTCGTCGGCATCGCCGGTCTGCACCAGCTTGATGGTTGTTGCGTCGCCCATTGCTCCCCCGTCTTGTCGTGACAGGTAGCATCCGCTTTCCGTTATGGGGTCGCCGCCTGTTTCGCTGATGCTGTAGCTCACGATGGCGCTCAGCGGACTGATGCCCAGCACCGTCACCTCGCCCGTCGTCGGTTTAGCGTTGGGCTGTGTGGTAAAGCTCAGCTGTTCGCCCGACAGCACAATGTTGCCGCTGCCGCCCAGAAGCTTATAATAATATGTGGTGCTGGGCGTCAGTTGGTTCAGACGATAGACCACAGTCCCGTCGGGCTTGCCCCCGTTGTTGTCGGCAGGGGTCAGCACCGCTGTCTTTTGGCTCATGGACGGATCATCTCCGTAGCAGAACCACAGTTGGGGCGTTTCCGTAGACCCTGTGGTGTGGCATTGCCCCACCATCGTTGCCTCGTTGCGCGTAATGTCTATGGCCTCCAAGGTCTGGAGCTGAGGCTCAAAGTTGTCGGGCTTGTCGCTGCTGCACGATGCCAGGCCCAGCACGCACAGCACAGCCGTGAGGACCTTTGCCAACCCAGCCGAGAGGGCCGCCCCCAGCCATGTTCCTGTATTTTCAATGTTGCCTGTCTTCATCATCCTACCGCTGTTTATAAGGTTTCATCACCACCTTGGCCTTGCCCAAGCGTATGCCCACGCCTATGCAGCCTTGCCATTGTTTGCCGCCGATGGTCAGGGCCGAGGCACTGATGCTCAGCTTGCCTATTGTCGCTATCACACCCAGCTCGCCGCTCACCCCTTTATGTGACAGGCTTTCGTTGCGCAGCCAGCCGCCGCCTTCGCTGTCGGTCAGTTGCCATGCTGTGGTCTTGCGTGCATAGCCCACGCCCTCGAAGATGTCGATGTGGTTGCCCACGCGGTGTATCAGGCCCGTCGTCATGCTATAGGCGGCGTTCTGCGTGCGTCCTGTAAAATAAGGTTTGCGCGAACCGTCGGTCAGCGTGCCGTCGCGCAGACAGCTGCCCGTGGTGCTTTGTGCCGAATGTAGGTCGGTGCTTACATGCAGGTAGGCGCCCACCTTACGCATCACGGCCAGCATCACGCCCCACGAGGGGCCGTCGGTGTGTAGCGAGGCGGTGAGCAGGGCATAGCCATGCACAGGAACCACGCGACGTTGTGGCACCACCTTCACCGTGTCCACCACCGTTTGCGTGTACACTATCGTGTCGTGCTTCTCCACAACGGTTGCCAGAGGTGTGCGCAGACGCAGCTCGTAGGTCATGCGGCTCTCCAGCTTCATGCCCAACTGCCAGTTGCGCAGAACGCCCCATTTCGGATGTTTTATGGTTATCTGCTTCGTGCCTTTAGGCAGATAGAGCCATATCTCGCCCACCTGGTCGCTACGCTTCACGATGCCGAGGGGCGAGGAGAACGCAAAGTCGGATGGTCCAACAACCTTTATAAGGGCGCATGCCTCGCCGTTAAGGTCGCGCACGGCATCGATGAACGCGCTCACGTCGGTGGGCAGTTTGCGGAAACTCTCCACCGTGAAGGTGCTGTCTGACGGTGTTGCGGCACGCAACGTTTCGCACGGCATGGCGCAGAGGCACAGAATCATGATGATGAGCCTCTGCAGAGCCGTTGTCGGACGTTCTGTCCTGTTCAGTCCCCAGTTTGTTTTCATATCTTTCATTCAAGATTAAAATCGGAAATGTCGATCACGCCGTCGCTCCCCTCCACCGTGGCCGACGGTTGCCATGTGCGCACATGGATGAGCGGCATGGCGGCGTTGCGAAAGTCCCACAGCAGGAACAGGTATCCGTCGTCGGCATAGCGGTCGCTGTGGTAGCGTTGGCGCAAGGACACGCCATAGATGCCGTCTTTCGTTGGATGTCGCATGATGTGGAAGTCGGAGAAGCGCACGTCGACCTGCCTGTTTGCAGCAAACACCTTGGTTAGGCGGGCCAGATAGTCGCGCTTGGTGTGGAGGGCGTAGCTCACGCGGCTGTCTGCCGACACGCGCCCCGTCTCCTTCGATGTCTTCACCACGTTGCCGACAATTATCAGGGCGTTGTCGCTGAACACCTGACGCAGGAAGTCGATGTCCTTGGAGGTGTATGCCGTGCGCAGATGCTCACAGTAGTTGAGAATCTGTCGTCTGCTCGCAGCATCGGTCTCGGTGAGATGTCCTTTCAAGATTTTTGCTGCCTCGGCGTAGAACGGACTGCCTTTCGCCATCCTTCTTATGTCGGCAGCAGACAAGGGCTGGCCTCCATGCGCCCCGGTGTGGGCAGCCGACAATGACGGCGTTGTGCCCGCTTGCGTGCTTGCCCCGTTGCCCGCGGCTCCTCCTTGCGCGTTGTCCATGCTTGCCGCACGGTCTTCAGGCACGGCACCCATTCCTGTCTTTACGTCATCAGCCTTATTTTCGAAGGTCACCATGCCATGACTGTCAATGAATCCTTCGCGTCCTGTTGCCACCTCGCGGAACGCCAGACGACCCTCGCGGAAGCGCGTGTCCAAGAGACATCCGCGCAGCGGTATGCGGAACAGAATGTTGCCGTCGGCATCCTCCACCATCCATTGGCGTTCACCCTGTGGTGTGGTCTGCTCCACCAGCTGCATGCCTTCGCTCACGCCGTAGCTCGTTTCTGAGGCAACGTTCTTATAACCTCCAAAGGGCAGCAGCCGTAAAGCCACTGCCCATAGAGAGAGAATCAGCACAAGGGCTGACAATATGTAAATTCTTTTCTTCATTCAATGTCTGTTAAACAGGGGCTAAGCGTTATGCCTCAAGAAGGTTTGCTATGAGCTTCAAGAAGGCTTGATATAAGCCTCAAGAAGGCTTGCTATTAGCCTTAAGAAGGCATAACGTTAGCCACCTGTTTATTTCCAGTTTTCAACCTCGCCGCCAATTTCAATCTTTATCTTGTCGGGATTGTTGGTTATGACGAGGTTTACGAGATGCTCCACGCCGGGCTTGAACACAAACTTGCTCTCATACATGTAGCTCACACCCTTCATTACCACCTCTACAAGCGGCTGGCGGTTTTCTACACGCTGCGGCACGACGATGGCCGAGTAGGAGTAGGCTCCTTCCTGTTGCGCCTTTATGGTTTGGCGCGTGCCTTTGACATAGCGTGTTGCCACGCCTGCCTGAAGGTCTACTGTGGCCGTCGGCACGGTGTTGTGGATGTAGACATCTGCTGTTGCTGGCATCTCGCCCTCAAAGTCTTCGCCCTTAATGAGCCTTATCTTTATCTTGCTCATTATGTGCTTGAACGTCAGGTTGATTGGCGATGCCGATGCCTTTATGCCCTTGGTGGTGGCAAAAAGCAGGTCGCTGGCCTCGTAGCCGCCGAGTGTTGTTCCTGTTTTGGCCGTGCTCTGGTCAGTGGCCACACTGAAGGGCTGGTCGTCGATGCTGCTCACACCCTGCATGTAGGGATAGTAGGCATAGGCGTTGTAGGTGCCTTCGTCCCAATAGAGGGTGTGTGCGGCGGTCCAACTGCTGCCGTTGTAGGTCAGCGCCTCGTTGTTCACCAGGTTGCCGCCTATCTCCAGCGGTGCATCGGCTTGTGCCACATACAGGCCTATGCGGTCGCCGTTCTCAAAGTCGGTTGCCGTGGCACGCGTCTGGCTTGGGTGCGTCACCGTGAATGTCATGGGTGTGTGCCTTGCATCCTTATATTGCTGTTCGCCGTCGTCGGAACAGGCCACCAAGCCCAGCAGGGCAAGAGCCAGACCGAAGCAGCTTATCTTGTGTCTGTTCATCTGTTCATGCTTTTGCAAAATTACACATTTTTTGTCGAATATCTCCACTTTTAGCGATGCTTCCTTACCTTTGACATGTTCAGCGGATTGCCTCTGTGTATCACGGGCGCATGCTGGTGCATGCCGCTGTTTACGTTGCCCACACTGCCGCTCCTGTCTGTGCTGCGTGTCACGTTGCCAGCCTCGCGCTTGTCGTTCTTCACAAAGTCTTCAAACGAGTAGGTCTCGCCAGCATAGCGCTTGATGCGTTTCACGATGCTCTCGCGGCTGATGGTGCTGTAATAAGGAATGTTGTTGTTCATGCACGAGTTTTGCTCTGAGCGGAACACGCCACGGCTGTGCATATAGCCACCCTCGTATATGTCGACAAGGTCGCTGTAGCGCGGGTCGAAGATGAGGTGGCTCCAGGGCACGCTCTGCATCTTGCCCGTGAAAGAGAGGTTTTCGTACCAGCCGAGACGCTTGTACATGTTGAAAGCAGACCCGTGGTCGCAGCCATCCTGGCAATGGCAGTTGTCTATAAAGGCGTTGTGGTAGATATACTCGTCGCCCAACTTGCCGAAGCCGTGGCCGCCCGCCTCGTGCTGGATTACGCCTCGTGTGTCGAGCGGATAGCTGTAGGTGCTGAGCGGACAGAAGGCTATGGCCGCACCGCTGGTCCACATCTGCGTCATGCCGCCATACTCGGTGGTGTTGGGCACCATGATGATGAGCGTTTGGTTCAGGTTTTCCTTGGTCACCGTGGGTGCGTTAAGGGCGTAGGCAAATATCTCGTCATAGTCGGCTTTCAGGCTCACGCCACCCGTAAAGGTGGTGTTGAAGCGGTTGTAGCGTATGGTGTTCACCGTGCCCACGCCGCTTTCGGTAGAGAGGGGAAAGGCCGTGTAAACATTAAAATAGCCACGGTAGGTGGTGTAAGGCTCCAGACCAAAGAAATACTCCATCTCCTGCTTCATGGTCTTGAGATAGCTGCCATCGGCAATGCTCTTTGCGTCGTAGCCATCGCCCAGCAGCACAATGTTGATGCCGCCTTTCTTGCCCTTGGTGGCCTTCTGCAGGGTGAGCCACTGGTCTTCGCCATACTCGTAGCCATACTGGCTTACGCGGCACTCGTGGGTATACTCTTCTTCTTTCAAGCGGAACACCACCTTGCCCTCACGGCTGGTTCCGTTCTTGGCCATGGCGTTGATGGTGAGCGTAACCTTTGTCTTCTTGTTGCCGCTCGCGGGCGACACCTCGCACCAGTCGGGCTTGCTGGCCACCTCCCATTCGCCCTCTGCATCCACTATAAGGCTTTGCTTATGCTCCGTGGCCAAGGCGCAAGCTATAGAGGGGCGGCACACCAACTCGTGGTGGGCGGCTATGCGTTTAAACTCGTTCCACCCTACAGCCGTCTGATATTGTGCCACGGCCGATTCGGGCACCTCTACGGTGAAGTTGTCTTTCGGCACACCGTCAAAAGCTCCGCTCTTTACATAGGCGGGTTCGGCACCCTTACAAACAATGGAACCTATGTTGAAACAATTTACAAAAGCACTGGAATTGATGGTTTCCATATTAGCAGGGAGCACCAAACCTTCTATTTGGGAGCAACCGCCAAAAGCCGATTCTTTTATGCTCGTTATTTTCTCAGGAATTTCCAACGTGCCTGTTAGCTGGTTGTTGCAGAAGAAAGCTTCTTCACCAATTGACAACAAGGTGGCAGGCAGATGCAAGGTTCCAGAAAAACTGCAACCATAAAACGCCTCGTTACCAATTGTTTTCAAGTTTTTGGGCAATACGAGTTCACCTCTGAATTTGCAGCCGGAAAAAGCAGCCCAATCAATATCTGTAACTCCATCAGGGAGATTTAGATTGCCGTTGAAACCACAACTTTGGAACGTAGTAGCAGTTATTTGTGTTATTCCTTGCGGAATTGTTAAAGACCCCGTTATGCCATTACAAAACTGAAAAGCCCCACCGCCTATTTGTTTTAAGGAGTTGGGCAAATGCAGCTCTCCATAAAACCCTTTACAATCCCTGAAAGCCTGTCCACCTATCTTCTCTAACCCTTCTGGCAAAGTAAGATTTCCAGTGAGAGAAGAACAAAAGAGAAAGGCACTACTTCCTATTTCTTTCAATGTCGATGGCAAGGTCAGGGTTCCATCCAGGCTGGAACAATACCAAAAGGCTTGTTCTTGTATTACCTCCACTCCTTCGGGTATAACCAATGAGCCTACCAGGTATTTACAATCCAAAAACGCATTTGAACGGATGCCCTTCAACCTGTCTGGCAAAACAAGATAGTTCAGCTTAGTGCCACTCATGGCCTCCATGGGGATTTCGTCTTTTTCTCCAGGATTAATTGTTCCCGATTTCGCTAAGGTCACCTCTTTCAGGTTCAATGCCTCCAGCGCCTTCATGCTGTGTTTCATAAAATTGAAGTCGATGTCATTAATCTCGCCCGTAATCTTCAGATTGGTTACTTTTGTATAGTCGAGCTTAGCCGCAGCAATGGCATCCTTCAGTCCTCCAGCCGTTGGGCAGTTTACCACCACATACTCCTTTGCCGTGGCATTGTGGCTCACGAGGTCGTTCTCCCACGGTGTGATGCTCTCGCTGATGAGCGTGAGCTGATATTGTCCGCTACCCGCCTTCTTGTCTACGCGAATAGAGAAATTGCTCATCTTGCCTGGCATATAGGTAAACGCCTCGTTCTTGGCAAACTTATAGGGCACGCCGCCTATGGTGATGCTGAACAGCGTTTCGCCAGCCTTTACGGTCTGCGGCACCACGATGGCACGCCACTCGTTGCCCGAGCGCGATGGCATGGTGGCCGTGGCCTCCACGCTGCCGTTGGCGGTCACGGTGCCGTCGGCCAGATTGATGCTGGCCTTGCGTATCAGGTTGGGGGCCAGCACGGTTTTCTCCGTTCCAGCCCATTCGCCTGCTGCAAAGCCGTTACCCTCAACCAGCGTCACGCGGGCGTTGGCCATACGGTGTTTCATGGGCAGACGTATCACACTGGTGGTAGGCGCCACGTCGGCCACCTTTCCCCACAGAAAGTCGCTGGCTTCGTAGCCGCCCATCTCGCCGTTCTCAGAAGGCTTGCTCTGGTCGCGCTTCACCTCAAACTGGTAGTCGTCCACGCTCTCGGGGTCGGCAAACGGATAATATCCGTACACGTCGATGTGGGTGTGCTTGTCTTTCCAGTAGAGGTCGTAGGCCGAGTTCCACCTATAGTTAGGCTCATCGAAGGTGTGGCGCACGTTGTCGCCACGGTTGCCGCTGGCCTTCAGCGTGCCTGGTGTGCCGCCGTCATAATCGACAAGGTACACGCCCATCACGTCGCCGTTGCAGAAGCCGTTGTCGTTGACGCGCGTCACCGCCAGCTGGTCGATGTCGCCAGAGAGCTGTATACGGTCGTTGCTGTGCTGTTGTCCACCCTCTTCAAACATGTCGTCGGAGCAGGCGCCAAGCAGCAAGGCAACAACCATAGCAGCCAGATATATTATTGTGTTTTTGTGATTCTTGTTCATAAAACAGCCGTTTGGGTTTGTGTATAATAAAGGAAGTTATTGGAAGGTAATGGAAGTTATCTTCTTTCTTCTCTTCACTCTTCATTCTTCACTCTTCATTCTTCACTCTTCACTTTAATAGCCGATCCTCCGTTGTCGTTGCCATCGTTCTCCCATGCACCGATGGTCACGTTCACGCCGCTGCTGGTCTTGTCGAGCGTTACGGTAAAGGTGTGGCGTTTGCCGCTCTGGAAGGTGAAGGCCTTAGGCAGATTGAAGTCGCGCCCATTCACGTTCACGGTGATGAGGTTGCACTGTGCCACCTGCTGCGGCACGATGATGGCGTGGTAGGCCGAGCCATCGTTGTAGGGTGTGATGGTAGATGCCTGTCCTGTGGCCGTGGCTGTGGCTGTGGCGAGGTCAACGGTGGCCGATGTCTTGATGTTGTTCAGACTCACCTTCACGTTGGCGGCGGCCAGCGAGCTTTCAGTAAAGCCAGCGCCTGGCTTGAGGCGAATGTCTACCCGGCTCATGATGTGCTTAGCCTCAATGCGCACGGCCTCGGTTGAGGGAGCGGCATCGAGCGTAGAGCCTACGAGCAGGTCGCCAGCCTTATAGTCGGCCTCGGTGCTCTGGTTGGCCTTGGTGCTGAAAGGCATAACCGTTACGCTCTCCACCTGCTTGCGGTAGGGGTAGTAGAGGTAGAAGTCGGCGTGTGTCTTATTGTCTTTCCAGTATATCTCGGTGGCTGGTGTCCACACGTTGGTGTAGGTGTAGAGCATGTTGTCCACATAGTTGCCTGTGGTTAAGAGGGCTGCTTGCGAGCCATCGGTATTGCGGTTCACAACAAACAGGCCAACCTTGTCGCCGCTCTCAAACGCTGTCTCCGTGGCGCGTGTTATGTTGGTGCTTATGCTTATAGGCATCTTAGCCGACGGCTTGTCGGGCGTGGTGGGTGGGGTTACAGGCGACACGGGGTCATCGCTTCCTCCACAAGACATGCAACAGAGCACTGCCATGCAGACAGATGCTATAAAAGACGCTTTTTTCACAACTTGTTTCATAATAATAAATTTTAGATTTTACAAAACGTTATTAACACTTTTGCAAAATTACGAAAAGGTGAAACACAAAACAAGTCCATAATGGTCCATACGGTAAAAAAGTTGATTGTTAGCTCCCGACACGGTTGAATGTCAGTGGTTTTTATCTTATGCAAAGATAATGCAAACCGAGAGCAGAGCGTCAAGCTTGCTTGAACGCTTTGCCGAGGTGCAGCTTATCTTATACAAAGGTACAAAAGAACAGCAGCAAATGCAAGAAAGAATAGCTTTTTCTGCATGTGCTGCTGTACTTTTTTTAAAGATTTTCCCTCTGTCTACAGCTCCGCTCCAAACCTTGCTGTTGGTGCAGGAGCGCAGAAGCGGTAGTCTTGGTCCTCGTTGGTGTTGTTGAAGATCACCTTCTTCATGCCGATGAAGGCGAGACCTTTGGGGAAAACTTGCTGAACGTCGACGGGCGCTCCTGTGAGAGCTGGGCTGCCGGCCTTCAGACGGAACGACCATGAGCGGTCGAAGGGCAGGGGAGCGCCCTTTTCGGTGTCGTCGACCTCGCAGTTGATGTTCATCTTCGGGTTTTGCGCGAAGGCGGTGAACAGCGGGTCCTTGTCGCCCGCCACAGTGCTCTTTATGTCGAGGTCGCTCCACACCGCCATGGCAGCATCGCGGCCCATCTGCTTCACGCCTGTTTCGGTAGAAGCGAAATAATAGTTGGGCGCTATGGTAGAGTGTGCAATGTCGGCCCCGTTCTTTGCCGGCTGCTTCATGCCGAATCGGCAGTCGTAGATCAGGTTACCCACAAACACGGGAGCTATCGCCTTCTCTATCCACACGCTGCCGCCCTTCTTGTTTTTTGAGCGTCGCCATCCGCAGTTGACGATGGTGTTGTTGTAGGCCACAAACTGTGAGAGAGGCACCGTCTCGCTGTTGCCTTGGTTTGATAGCTTGAATCCGTTTGTGCAGATGTTGTAGAGAACGTTGTTCGCCACATCCATCTTGCATCCGGCCTTTATGTTTATGCCCTCTCCTCCGTCGGCGGCGTTGCCGCTGTCAGCCATGATGTTGTCGTAGATCACGCCCTGTCCGCCGCTGAAGTAGGTTTGGTCGTTATAGTTGTCGTGCATGAAGCATCCCACCATGGCGAGTCTGCCGTTTGTGTTGCAGAAATGGAAGGCCGGCAGACCGCCGTCGATGGTGGTCTTGTAGAGCTTATTCTGGAACGACGGCGACGACTCGGTGGGTGTTGCTCCTGCATAGGCGAGGTCTACATGTGCGAGCACCACCTCCTGTGAGTTGTAACCGCACACTATGCCGCCCCATGATGCCGGCTTCTTCAGGTCAGAGGTGAAGACCACAGGCTTTTCTGCCGTGCCCATGCAGTAGAGGTTGCCGAGCACCACCAGCTCTACGGGCACCTGCACGTCGGCCTTGCACGTCACGGTGACGCCCGGCTCGATGTAGAGCGATGCCCCTTCCGCGATCTCCACGCTCTCTGTGAGCGTGGTGTCGTGTGTCCAGACGATGGAGCCTTTGGGATATTGCGCCAACGCCGTGTTCACCACGTCGGCCGATCCTTGTTCTGTGCCAGCGCCGCTGTCGGGGTCGGCATAGTCGTAGGGGTTTATGTTGTTTGTCTCGCACGCTGTGGCGAGCATTGCCGTTGCTGCTATTATGGCAAGGCGGGTTATGGTTTTGTTCATGATGTCTTGTTTTTTTTAGAGGCTATACCTTATTCCGATGAGCAGTGTCCGCCCATAGTGGTAGGTTCCCACGACGGTGCGGTCGGTCTTCTGACCCTCATACTGCAGGTTACTCTCGTTCACCGTCTTGATGTAGCGTTCGCGCTTCGTGTCGGTGAGGTTGTTGGCTTTAAGGAAGATGCTCAGTCCGCAAGGGAATCGTTTCTCTGCACTGAGGTCGAGGCCGAATGTGCCTTTGTCCCACTGGTCGGCGTCCTTGAATGGTGACACGATGGCCAGGCGGGTGCCTGTGTATGAGGCGGCGAGCTGCGCGTTCCATCCGTAGGTGGTGCCACGGTAGAGCAGCGACAGGTTGGCGGTGTGTGGAGCCTGGTTGACGAGCGGTCGTGTCTGCTTCACCCCCTGCTCAAACTCGGCGCTGCCCAGCTTATACTGTCGCTTGCTTGTGGTTATCGACGAGTGGGTGTAGGTGTAGTTGGCTTTCAGGCCGAAATGTCTGATAAACTTCACCACGTCAACCTCGAAGCCCATGTTCTTGGCGTTGCCGAGGTTTTGTGGCTGGTAATAGGTGTTGGAGCCTGTCACCATCTTCGAGTCGGACGTCACGAACACCTGCTCTATAGGGTCGCGCAGATACTTGTAGAACACGCCCGCGAGCACCTGTTCCGACGGCGATGGGAACCACTCCCATCTCAGGTCCACGTTGTCGATGCGTGCCCGTCGCAGCGCCGGGTTTCCACACTCGGTATATTCCTCGCCCATGATCTGGTAAGGCACGATTTCGTAGAAGCCCGGCCGGTTGATTGAACGATAGTAGGAGAGGCGCAGGTTCATGTTCTTCGTCGGTGTCCACTTGAACGATGCCGACGGCAGCCAGTCCCAGTAGCTCTGTTCGCCCACCTGCCCCATGTTGCGAAACTTCTGCAGCATGGTGTAGATCTGGTTCGTGTGCTCCGCCCTTATGCCCGCATACAGCTCGCCGTAGCGGTTCTTCATGGTGAACATGGCGTATGTTCCCCCGATGTGCTCCTTCGAGTTGTAGTTGAGCTGCGATGCTTGCGAGTAGGGGGTGGTACATTTCCAGCTGATGTCGTCGAACACGTCGAAGCCGTTGCCCGGCAACTTCTGCGATATGTCCGACGGGTCAAACTGGTACGAGTAGTATCTGTTCTCGCGCTTCTTGCGGCGGTACTGTGCTCCTGCCTTCCACTTGATGTCGGACCCAAACAGCTGCGTGGCATACGTTATGTTCACATATCCCGCCAGGTCCTTGTCGCTGTTGTGCTGGTATCGGCGTTCCATGTCCATGGGTTGCGTCTTGAGCAGCGTCTTGTCGCTTGCCCACATGCTCTGTCCCTCGGCGTTTGCCACGCTGCTGGTGAGCGTCAGATATGTGCGGTCGGGGTCTTTCTCGCGTGCTTCAGAGAAGATGCCCGCCCAGTCGACGGTGAGGTTTTCTCCCAGACGGTGCGTGCCTTTGAGGTGTGTGGCGAGCACCGTCTGCGTCTGCTCAAAGGAGCGCGTCTCGTCGTTCTGGGTATAGTCGTCAGCCGTGATATACTCGGTCGTTATTGCGCTCGTGAGGCGTGTGTTTCGCGAGTTCTTCCTTATGAACATGTTGTACCACTCGAGCTTGTGCCTGCCCGTCTGTAGGTCCAACTTGGCATGTAAGCCCGACGTTAGGTCGTGTATAGAATAGAAGCGGTGCTGCATGGCTCTCACAAACATGGCCTGTTCTCCCGATGCCATGCTCATGGTGTTGTATGTACGTTCCGTTCCGCGGAAGTTGTTTTGCACGCTACCCGCCACCATGATGCCCAGCCTGTCGTTCAAGAAGCGGTTGCCCGCCGCTATGCCCGCGCTGAAGTTGGGTGCCGGCATCGAGTGGGCCGATATGCGCGTCGGGCCGTCGGCGAAATCGTCGGCCGTAGCCTTATAGTTGGGTCCGAAAGCCTCGTAGGGTGCCTTGCGTGTTATGTCGGAGCGGTCAGATGACAGATACTGTCGGTCCGAGTGCATGAAATAGTCGGTCAGCCCCACCGATGCGTTGGCTTGCAGCATGCGTCGGCTTGGGGCGTCCTTCATGACCATGTCGACGACACCACCTGCCGCATCGCCCTCCATGTCGGCGGTGAGCGACTTTGCCACCACCAGACGGTCCATGAGGTCGCTGGGGAAGATGTTTAGCGGTATGTAACGGTTCTTGTCGTCGGGACTTGGAATCTTCACGCCGTTCACCAGCGTGTAGTTGTAGCGTTTGTCCATGCCTCGCAGTATGGCGTATGACGCCTCGCCCGTCGCATCCTTCTCCATGGTCACGCCCGAGACACGTTGCAGCACGCCCGCCACGTTCATGTCGGGCGAGAGCTGTATGGTCTGTGCGCTCATGACGTTAAGCACACTTGTTGCGTTCTTCTCTTGCAGCAGGGCGCTTCTGTCGGTGCGGTTCTCCTGTCGTCCTTTGATGACCACCTCTCCGAGCGTCTTCGTGTCTTCTTCGAGCGGTATGTTGAGGCGTTTGCCGTCTTTCACGTCTACCGACACCTCCACGGTCTTGTAGGCCATATACTTGATGATGAGGGTGAATCGTCCCTCGTCGGGCATCTTGTTGAGCGTGAACGATCCGTCCAGCCCCGTTGTTGCCCACATGTCTTTCAGCTCCTTCACCGACACGACCGTGCCGATGAGCGGTTCGCCGGTGGCCTTGTCTTTCACCACGCCGATGATGTTGCCGGCCGTCGCGGCCGTTGCTGTCATGGCTGTGACTAGAGCCACCGTCAGGGTTTTAATATTCATTGTGCTGTTTTTTTCTTCCTTTTTTCCTTTTTTACTTAATAGAACTTTCTCGTATTTGTTATGGATAATAATCTCAAGCGAGCGTCGCCGAAGGCGGCGAATATCCATAACCGCTGGTGTAGAGAGCGAAGCGAACGAAACCTGCGGTTCCAATGCAAGCTTATAAGACGTCCTCGAAGAGGGCGAACATAAGCAAATTGCGCATAGACCCCATATGTTCGCCCTCTTCGAGGACGATCTTACCTCATCCATGGGACCGCAGGCTTCGCAGCCTTCGGCTGCTCAACCAGCGGTTATGGATATTCGCCGCCTTCGGCGACGCTTGCTTGAGATTCGCCGCCTTATTGCTCTGACGAGCGGTAAGGTTGAGCGCGTCGACGCTTGCTTGAGGTTTTCGAATTGGGGTTTTGTGCAATCGTTTTCCCACTTATTTTCATTATTTTCGTTTCATGTGACAAGCAAATAGAAAAAGAGGTGTTAACTTTATGGCCGAAAAGACACTTTAATAATTTTAAAAGAAAAAACTATGAAAAAAACAACTCGTTACGGCATTTTTGTGCTGGCGATGCTTCTTTCGCTGGCATCGAACGTCTTTGCAGGCAACAAATATGGCCTGAAAGACAAGATCCATGATGGCGTCATCCTGCATTGCTTCGACTGGAAGTTGAGCGACATCCAGGCAGAGCTTCCCAACATCGCAAAGGCTGGCTTCACAGCTGTGCAGACCTCGCCGCTTCATCAGAAAGAGAACGCAGGTTCAATCTGGTACATGGTCTACCAGCCGCACGACTTTATCATTGGCAACGGTCTGGGAGATGAAGCAGCGCTTAGGAGTCTGTGTAAGGAAGCTCATAAGTATGGCGTGAAGATTATTGTCGACGTGGTGGCCAACCACACCAACGGCAGTTTGAAGAATGTTTCTGCCCGTCTGCAAGACGAGAGCCTCTATCACGACTATAAGGGTTACTGCAACGACGCCGACCGCTACTCTGTGACCCACGGCAGGATAGGCATGTGGGACCTGAAGACCGAAGACCCGCGCGTGCAGAAAATTCTGAGCGCCAACATACAGAGTCTTAAGGCCTGTGGCGTTGACGGCATACGTTGGGACGCCATCAAGCACGTCGGCCTGCCTTCAGAGAACGACTCGTTCATAGCCAATGTCGTGGATCAGGACATGTATAATTATGGCGAGATTCTGAACACGCCAGGCCCCAACCCCGACAAGCTTTTCAAGGAATACACCCAGTACATGAGCGTTACCGACAACACCTACGGCAACGACGTGACGCAGGCCTTTGCTGCTGGCGGCACAAGCAAGTTGAAGGGAAATCTGGTGTTCAGAGGCATCAAGGGCAACAAGCTGGTGTATTGGGGCGAGAGCCACGACACCTACTCAAACTCGGGCAGAGACGCATGGAGCAAGTATGTTGACCAGCAGTTTATCGACCGTTCATACGCCATCATGGCGGGCAACAACGATGCCACAACACTCTATTATTCGCGCCCCTTGGGTAAAGAGGCAAAAGACATCATCTTTGGCGCAAAGGGCAGCACCCATTTCACCGCTCCTCAGGTGGCAGAGGTGAACCACATGCACAACAAATGTGCTGGCGAGCCCAACTGTTGTGTCAGCAACAGCGACCTCATGGCACAGGTGCGCAAGAGCGGTGCCGTTGTTGTTCTTGCGGGCAGCAACACCGACAAGACCGTGACGTTTGCCAACGGCGACGGTAGCGGCAACTGGCTCAAGGCAGGAACCTATACCGACAAGGTGGGCGGCGGAAAGTTTAAAGTGACCAAAACCACCATCACCGGCAAGGTAGGCTCAACAGGCATCGCCGTGCTTTACAAGTAGGCAAACAAACATCAAGAATCACACATGGCATAAGCGGTTGATGTCTTCGTCGAACGTGTTGCGGTTGATGGCGCGTGCTCTCATCGCCGACTTGTAGTTGTAGATGGTTTGGGTAGAATAGAACAGAAGTGTGGCTATCTCCTGATTGTCGGTCACGCCAAGACGCATAAGGGCATAGATGCGGGCTTCGGTGGTGAGCGACTTGGGAGACGGCTGCACTATTCTTGCTTCAGGAATGAGCAGCCCGTTCATCTCGTCAACAAAGTCAGGATAAAGCTCGATGAACGATTGGTCGAAACGGGTGTAGAACGTCATGGCTTCCTCTTCGGCAAGCTTGTAGCTGTTGATGGTCTTTAACAGATCGGCAGCCTGGTTGGCTTTTATCTTTCGGCTTACGAGCTTACGATATTCGATGAGTTTGCGTATGTACACGGCACTGATGTCCATGAACAGACGCATGTAGGTCTCGTGGCGATGGTTGGTTGCAACCAACTTTTTGTTCAGTTCGGTGAGCTGAAGGTTCTGGTCCTTCACCTCATGTCGGCTTCGTGACAGCCACTTGTTTTGCTTGTAGCCGAATATAGCCATTGCAAAGAGCAAGAGCGAGAGTATGCTTACAACGGCAAGCGCTCCGCTCACGACACGTTCCTTGCGAGCCAAGGCTTCTTGGTTGGCCGTGGCGATAATGGGCAATATGCTCGATATCTGAAGCATGCGCAAGCGGTTATTATAGAACCGCGCGTCTTCCATAGAGCAATAGATGTAGCGTGCGGCATGGTTTGCATATTTAGCGTCTTTCTCATATAGGTATGTTGAAAACTCCTGCAAGGCAAGGTTTTCCTTCAGAGGGCAAACCATGTCGGAAATGGCTGCCTCCACGATAAATTTCTCATATAGCTTCATGTCGCCCATCTCGCGGTGGTAGCGTGCTATGGCGTAGGCAGCAGAGGCGTGAACGCGGCTGTTCACAGGACTGTTGTCAAGCGCCTTTGTGTAATTGTTCAAGACATTTTTGCTCAACGGGCTGTCCATGAAGGCCAGCTCGCCGCATAGATAGGCACGCAGAGCCACATCTTTGCGACTTGTGGCATCGACAGCAAGTTGCAAAGATTCGCTTTTCTTTTTGTGATAATAGCTTGTAAACTCTGACTTGTTGCAGAACGCCTCCCAGTAGTTGTAAAGCCATGCTTGGGTATAATAATAATATTGTTTCAGTCTCGCAGGCATGCCTCTTTTTCCAATCTCTTCCAGCAGCTTCTCCGACTGGTCGTAGAAACCTCCTGTTGACAAGACAGCGGCACGGCTTATCTGGTTGAGCGTGGTGTAGTAGGCGTTGTTCTCGCTTTGTGCGAGGGCGAGTCCACGGTTTACATAAACCATGGCCGAGTCGTAGTTGTAAGTGTAATATGCTTGGTAGATGCTGTTGAGAAAGACAAGTCGTGAGGTGTTGTTGTCGGCTGTTCGCAATCTCAGCTTCATCTGTTTAATTTTAGCCTCCTTTTGTCTGGCATACTCGGCGCGTTTGCCTATGTAGCTGTCAAGAAGTTCCAACAGTTGCTGCTCGTCGGTAATGTTGGCTGTTGCCAAACCTTGTCTTGCTGTCGTCTTCAGCGGCATGAGAAGGAGCGTGATGTATAAAAACAGTCGCATAAAAAATGGTTTTAAGGGTTTCTGCTGCAAATTTAGCTATTATAATTGAAATAAAAACCTTTTACTTTGATAAAAAAGTGTAAAGGCTCCAATAAATTGACTATTAACACATTACGGTTTTAAAACGTTTAATGTCCGTTTACTTTGAATTTACGCAACCATACAACTGGTCTTAATAGCGATTAACTTTGCAACCGAAATCAAAAAAACATCACGAACATATGAACCTAAATTTCAAAACAACATTGTCAATTGCCATTTTGGCTTCTGCCTTTACTGGCGCGTATGCACAAACGCACGCAGACAATTCTTCATCAGACACATCTGACCAGACCAAGAAGGAAGAACGCAACGTCATGCTCAATGCGGCTGATGCCAACAAACCGCGTGAAATTCAGATAGGTCTACCGAGCGAAGATGTCACCGTGTACGAAAATGGCCTGCCGGCTGTTTATTCTTCATCCGTTCACAAGCTCTCTGCCCATTGGCGCAGCGACGCATCTCTTAAAGGCACCGACCTCATGACCCCTTCCGAGAGCGCCATCAAGACAGGCAACATTGCCTACGCCGTTTCGGCTTTCAGCGAGTTGGGACAGAAGGCTTTCAGCGGCAAGCTCAACTATAAAGCCAACCATTTTGGCATGCAAAACTTCGACCTTAACCTCTCAGGAGGCATAGGCGACCGTTGGCTCTACACCGCCGGCATGTATCAGAATTTCGACCCAGGCAGTTTCAAGCTCCGCTTTACCGATTATGCCGACCGCACACAAATTTACCATTTGGGTCTTACCCGTATATTGGGCGACGGAAAAGGACGCATATCTTTATTATACAAGTATTCAAACAGCAAGAACCCCGGCAGCTTTGCCAATGCCGCACCTTTCATCTATGTCGGTGACGGAAGCATAAAGAAGCTTGCGGGCTTTGATCCAGGACTCGACTCGTATGTTCAGCGTCAAGGCTCATTCAAATATCTCAACACCAAGACAGGCAAGATGGAGACATGGAACATGACCGATGTCACCGACAACCATGCCAACGAGGTGGCTCTGGTCAGTCAATATCAGTTTGATAACGGTTGGCTGTGGAAGTTCAACGCCAAATATATGGACGCTCCTCGCGCAAATTGTGTCGACTATGGCGGCAGCACCATTTCTGAGGTTAGTGCCGCCGACGGCTATCAGCTCTCTGACGGCTCTGCCTACAGCGGACTTATTGAGGGTCGTCGCACATGGTTACACTTTGGCAAGGTGAGCAACGCCCTCCTCACCACCGAGATGAGCAAGCAGCTTAACAGCCACAAGCTCATGATAGGCTTTAACGAATGGTATTATAAGCTCAACTATTATTCGTCATCGTTCCAGTGGGCAGGCACCGTGGAGGCTTATCCACGCACGTTGAGCCAGATGTATGTTAATCCGCTCGACCCCACACAGACCGCTCGCCGTTCTGAGACCTTCGGTTACAACGAGCTTAGCCCTGAATATACCAAGGGTTCGGAGAACAAGCTTGCCGTCTATTTCACTGACGAATGGCGGGTGTCGCCAAGGTTTAAGGTGTTCTACGGTGGACGTTTGGAGTATTACCGCATGTCGGCAGACCAGATTTCAGCCTCACGCTTCAGCGGCTTCCATCTTGGCAACTTCAACACCTATTCTGCTTCAGATGACGGACAGATTTTAGCTTCATCGCATGACATCGTTCCTGCCAATGTAACAAAGAACAAGCTCAACTATGCTGCCACATTGCAGATGACCTATAACATCACAAAGCAGTTTGGACTCACCGCCGATGCCACCGTTGCCACACGCTTCCCGCGCATCAGCGAGTATGCAGGAACAGGTCCTACCGAGGAGCAGTATAAGCGAGTGACGATACCCCTGATTCGTGGAGGTGTCTTCTACCGCAACAGTTGGCTCGACCTCTCGTCTATGGTGACCTATATCTCCAAGTCGAACAACATCGACCAGCAGAACCTCACGAAGCCTGGCACGTCAGAGGGCAAGACCGTGTTGCTCATCTACAACATACAGACCTTGGGCTGGACCACATCTGCCGAGATCAACCCGTTCAAGAATTTCCACATGCACGCCCTCTTCACCTATCAGAAGCCTGTTTACAAAAACTATAACGCCAGCGTGACGTTTAGCGACGGACAGACCATGAGCGTCAATGCCAACAATATGATTGTAAAGGAAATTCCGCAGGTGCTCATAGAGCTCGACCCAAAATATGACATCACAAAGAACCTCAACGCATGGCTCAGCTTCCGCTATTTCGGAAAGACTTATGCCAACCTTCAGGAGGCTCTCTATTTCAATGGACATTGGGAGACCTTCGGTGGTGTGAACTGGAACGTCAACAAGAAGCTCTGTCTTGGTGTCAGCATCATCAACTTCTTCAACGAGAAGGGTGCCAAGGGCACAATCAGCGGCTCAGAGCTCATCACAAAGGATGAGGCAGGCAAGTATGCCGGCAAATATATGAGCGGCAACTACCTGCGTCCGTTCACCGTCGAGTTTAGTGCCGGCATCAAGTTCTAAGGGAGAAATTATAGCAATAAAAGAAGTTCAATAATCATAAACCAAAAAGATAATGAAAAAATCTATTATGTTGATTGCTGCGCTGTGCATGGCTTCTGTCATGACATTCGCACAAAAAGTAATCCGAGTGTCTACCGACAAGACCGACCTCGTGATGAAAGTGTCGCCTAAAGGCCGTCTCTATCAGGTCTATCTTGGCGATAAGTTGCTCAATCCGTCAGATTATGATAATCTGAAGTGGGACGTGTATGCTGCCTCTGACGGAGCCGTGTGCCAACGCGGACATGAGGTGTATGCCACATCAGGAGCCGAAGATTTCTTCGAGCCGGCAGTGGCCGCCACTCATGCCGACGGCAACATGACTACCTATTTATATTATAAGTCGTCGGAGCAAAAAGCTGTTGATGGTGGCACCGAGACCGTGATAACCCTTCAGGACAAGGTGTATCCCTTCACCGTGAAGCTCCACTATGTGGCTTACGCTAAGGAGAACGTCATCAAGGCGTGGAGCGAGATCTCCCACAACGAGAAATCGCCCGTTACCCTCTGGCGTTACAGCTCTACCATGCTCTACTTCAAGTCTTCAAAATATTTCTTAACCAATTATCATAGCGATTGGGCGAAAGAAGGCCAGCCCGAGACAACACAGCTGAGCACAGGAAAAAGAATTGTCGACACAAAGCTCGGCACCCGTGCCGCCATGCAAGCAGAGCCTTTCTTCGAGCTTGGCTTCGATGAGCCTGCCAAGGAGAACGAGGGCAAGGTGATGCTCGGCACGATAGGATGGCCCGGCAATTTCCGCTTCACCTTCGAGGTGGACAACGTGGGTGCGCTGCGCGTGATTCCTGCCATCAACCCTTATGCTTCCGACTATAAGCTGAAGGCTGGCGAGGTGTTCACAACACCTGAATTTATCTTCGCCATGAGCAATAACGGCATGGGCGAGGCTTCGCGCAACCTGCACGACTGGGCTCGCCAGTATCAGGTGAACATGGGCATGGACGACCGCCTCACTCTTCTTAACAACTGGGAGAACACTGGTTTCGATTTCAACCAGCAGAGCCTTGCCGAACTGATGAAGGATGCCAAGGACCTGGGTGTGGACATGTTCCTGCTCGACGACGGATGGTTTGCCAACAAGTATCCGCGCAAGGACGACCATGCTGGCCTGGGCGATTGGGAAGCTACAAAGAGCAAGCTCCCTGAAGGAATACCCGGACTGGTGAGAGATGCAAAGAAGGCCGGCGTGAAGTTTGGCATCTGGATAGAGCCGGAGATGGTCAACCCCAAGAGCGAGCTCTTCGAGAAACATCCCGATTGGGTTATTATGCAGCCGAAGCGCGACACATATTACTATCGCAACCAGCTGGTGCTCGACATCTCTAACCCTAAGGTTCAAGACTATGTGTTTGGCATTGTTGACCGCATCATGACCGAGAACCCCGACGTGGCTTATTTTAAGTGGGACTGCAACAGCGTGATCACCAACATCTATTCGCCCTACCACAAGCAAAACCAGGGCAACTTCTATATCGACCATGTGCGTGGCATATACAATGTGCTCACACGCATACACAACAAATATCCCAAGCTCCCGATGATGCTTTGCTCTGGTGGCGGCGGCAGAATGGACTATGAGATGCTGAAATATTTTACCGAGTTCTGGTGCTCTGACGACACCGATCCCTACGAGCGCATCTACATACAGTGGAGCCTGTCTAAGTTCTTCCCTGCCAAGACCATGGGCTCGCATGTCACCAACTGGAACAGGAACACATCGGTGAAGTTCCGCACCGACGTTTGCAGCTCATGCAAACTTGGCTTCGACATAGACCTCAAGTCGCTCTCGGCTGATGACTACAAGTTTGTGCAACAGGCTGTGAAAAACTATAACGACATGAAGCCGATGATTCTCGATGGCGACCAGTATCGCCTGGTTTCTCCCTACGAGGGCAGCCACTGCGCCGTCAATTATGTCAGCAAGGACAAGCAGCGTGCCGTGCTCTTCGCCTACGACCTGCATCCGCGCTACAAGGAGCCGCAGCAGAACGTGAAGCTGCAAGGTCTCAACCCTGCCAAGGTCTACACCGTTAAGGAGACCAACCTCATGCCCGGCAAGACATCGGAGCTTGAGTGTGACGGTAAGCAATATAGCGGCGACTATCTGATGAAAGTAGGACTCAGCGTGTTCACACCGCAGGACGGCACAAGTCATGTGCTAATATTTGAGTAATAGATATTTTTTCTACCTTTACGAGGTCGGGCGTTCTTTTCGCCCGGCCTCGTTTTCTTTGTGTGGCTGTTGTTTTTTCGCTCACACCGTTGTTTTTTCCTCACACCTGTGTAAAAAGAAAATGGCGGGAGCTCAGATATACATATAAAAAAAGGAAGCTATCATGAACGATAAGCTTCCTTTTATACCTATAGGATGTCTACGGCGTGAGCCACAGGCGTTGTCGCTTCTTACTTGTTAACAGCGTCAGCCAGCTCAGCACCAGCCTTAAACTTGGCAACCTTCTTGGCAGCGATGGTAACCTTCTCGCCTGTGCGGGGGTTCACACCCTCACGAGCGGGACGCTCTGAAACGCTGAATGTGCCGAAGCCGATGAGCTGCAGCTTGTCACCTGCCACGAGGGCTTCCTTTATAGCCTTAACGGTTGCGTCGAGGGCATTCTTTGCGTCAGCCTTGCTCAGGTTTGCGCCGGCTGCGATCTTCTCGATAAGTTCTGTCTTGTTCATAGAAATGATGTATTTTATTGATTAATAATGTTATGTCGTTTTGTTTTTATGCGACAAATATAGTATTTTCATTTCTTAAACCCAACAAAAAAAGGAAAAAAGTGAGTAAAATAATGAAAAAAAACCGCTTACACACGTTTTTTAAGCTCTTTACGGGATATTTTTCGTAATTTTGCGCCGTCAACGGCTTTATTTTCAAGAGATATTGAAAGGAACGAAGCCGCGTTGCTTGGATAACAAGAAAACAAAAAAAGATGCGAAACATACCTACAATAACAAGAAATTTGCTCATCATCAACGTGGTGTGCTACCTCATGACGATGTTCATGAGCGAGAGTGCGTACGCCTTGTTCGGGCTCCATTTTTTCATGGCTCCCGACTTTAAGGTGTATCAGCTGTTTACCTACATGTTCCTTCACGGCGGCTTCACACATCTGCTGTTCAACATGTTTGCCCTCTGGATGTTCGGATGTCAGGTGGAACGGGCGATGGGCGAAAAGCGATACCTGCTGTTCTATCTCGCCTGCGGCATTGGTGCCGGACTGTTTCAGGAGTGTGCGCAGTTTGTACATTTCTGGCTCGCCATCAGCGGTGAGCAGGAAGTGACGGGCTTGGGACAGCTGTTCTCCATTGCCAGTGAGCCTCAGGTGGCGCGTGTGCTGAACCTGTGGACCACGGTGGGCGCCTCGGGTGCCATCTACGGCATCTTGCTCGCCTTCGGCATGACGTTCCCCGACGTCAAGGTTTTCATCATACCCATCCCGTTCCCTGTGAAAGCGAAATGGCTGATCATTGGCTATGCTGTCATTGAGCTTGCCTCGGCAATGGCGATGCCTGGCGACGGTGTGGCTCATCTTGCTCACCTCGGCGGCATGGTCGTGGGCTTCTTCCTCATTCGCTACTGGCGCAAAAACTATGGTTTGGGCGCCGCTGGCGGACGCTACACCCGCGGCTGGCAGACGTTTAAGGTGCAGAAGGGGGGCGCAAAGCCTGAACAGAATGACAACATGACATCAAGTACCGGCAACCCCGACTGGGATTATAACGCCCGCAAGAAGCAGAATCAGGAGGAGACCGACCGCATTCTGGACAAGATCAGACGGTCTGGCTATGACAGCTTGACGGCGGAGGAGAAGAAGCATTTGTTTAATAATAAGTAAAAGCCCCACCCCCTCGCCGCGCGGAGCGCGGCTCACCCCTCCCCTTCTTGCTCTGGCAAGCGACCAAAGGTCGAGCGAGGGCGG
>ERZ791573.121-NODE-121-length-53205-cov-26.872587_pt1 | contig 53205 bp, 40 predicted proteins | sample MGYA00509971_ERZ791573 | MGnify/ENA primary metagenome ERZ791573 (study PRJEB30046, sample SAMN00791921) | human gut metagenome | study: EMG produced TPA metagenomics assembly of the A metagenome-wide association study of gut microbiota in type 2...
TAACCGCCTTCTTTTAGAAGAGAGTTCTGAGACGAAAGTCTTGGGACTCTTTTTTTATGCCTTTTTTTTAATAGAAGACAATCCTCTTTTTAAATTGTAGAACATTACGCCCTTTTGCTTGCATTGTTTTAAAGACAATAGAGACAATATGGACAATTTTTAATTTGCTTGATTAAAACAATCAAATTTTTTCAATTATAACAATCAAATTTGCTTAACCATTACAATTAAAAAAATTGTCCCTATTGTCTCTATTGTCTTAAAACTTCTCAAGCGTCTTTGTTGAATGCTTGTTTTTTATTGTTTTAAATACTTTTGGATTGCAAAAAGAAAGCTAAATTTATTTTCCTATTTTTCTGAACTTCTCTAACACGTCACATCTTGTGGTATATTGGTCAACAAGGGTGGGATGTGAAGAAGCAAAGAGGTTCAGCTCTTGAAGAGCTTTATATTGCAGCGATTCGGGTCTGTAGAGCCACACCTCATTCCAGTTTTTGTCGTAGCTTGTGGTGAACCACGGGTCGGAAGGAATGAAGGCAAGGGCATAGATGGCGTGATAACGCATGGCGTTGTCTTTGCTCTTCTTGCAGACGGTCAGATATTTTATTGCCTCTTTCGCATAATCCATCTCCCATGAGCGTGCGCTGTCGCTTACGCTCTTGTAGTGATGTGTCAACCACCAGCAGTCGCCATAACATGAAGCCTGGTAGAAGCGTGTGGCAAGCTTATATGCTATGTTTTCAAGCGGGGCTCCTTCACGGGCTATGCTTGCTTGCGATTGCAGAGTGAGCATCTCTTTGCAGAATTTCAGCTTTTTGTTCGTTGTGACCTTGGCAAAATCCCAATCGTCGTTTGTCTTCTGGCGATGGAACCACCGTTCAATGTCATACTGGCGCGTTGCTTCATAGATGCTTATTGCCTGGTTTGACATAAACTCGGTCGTGAGGTCTTGTAGATAAGGTATCGCTTCGCTGAAACGACCTTCGGCCATGTATTTTGTGCCTATCAGGTCGTTGAAATATTGCTCGTCTTTGAATGTCCTCGTCACGACATATTGCTCAAGTGCGTTTGAAGGTGTAGAGGTTATATATTTGTAATAACTCAACAGTTGGTCTGCCGTGAGCGAGTCCATCTGTACATAGACCTCGTCTCCAGGCCAGTGGGTCATCATCTGATATCTGTTGTAACCTTCTCTTTCCTCAAGATTGTCGACTTTCCTATAATAGTCGTTCTCCTCTTTTCGCATCATGTCACACACAGCGAGAGCGACCAGTGGCTTGCCGCTCTTGGCAAAGAGCGGTTCTATGCCCTTGTGTATTACGCGGTCTTTCACGTCGCTGTAGTGGTTGTCATAGACAGATGGGTTGTGGCGTTCTGTCTTGATCTTGCTGTCGAGCCATCTCAGTTCGCCAAGAAGATAGGCCGTATAGTTGTCGTCAAGCTGTGAGCTGCGTGTTGTGATGAGCATGCGTATGGCCCTTGCGTTATCGCGCATTCGAGGTGTGCCGTTGGCGTTGATGGCTTGTGCTGCCTCGTTCATGGCTTGCTGTTGGTTTCCCAACAGATAGTTGACCATTGCTGCGGCAGATAACCACAGACAAGGATATTTGCTCTTGTTATCATTGCCCACAGTGTTGGCAAAGTTTACAAATTCGAGAGCTTCTTTCCTGTATATGCGTTTCGCGTCAATGAGGTCGAACCATTCTGTGTCGTTGGTATCTTCAGGCTTTGTGTCAAGCGTTTCCTGAACGTTGTTTACAAAGTCTTGAACCAGATAGTTGAGCGACGGCGAGTTAGGGCTTTGTTGGTAGATCGTCTTGATGCCAGCAAGGCTGCGATAGTTGCCAATAACCCTTTTTATAGATGCCATATCTCCCGACACCGCATATTGGTCGCACGCAGCAAGACGTTTGCCACTCTTGTAAAGGGCGCGTGCGTAGATGTTTTGCATGGCATCGCGCCAACAGGTCTTTGTAAATTTCTTTGCTGTGTTGTTCCACAGGTTGGCGTTGGCGGTGTTATAGCCGAGAATCATGTTAAGGCGCATCTGTAGCAAGACATATTGTTGCTTCAGCTTAGAGCCACGATAAGCCTTGGCAGCGGCAAGAATGGCGAGAGCTTTCTGTTTGCGTTCGGCTATCTCTTGCTTTGTGGGATAGTGCCATCCGTCAATCGTGAACAGGTCGCACACGCTGATGTAGCGGTTCAGCAGTTTCAAGTAGGTCACCATGGCGTTGTCGCCCTTGGCTTGAGCAATCTTAAGAATCTCTTCTGAATGGTTTGCGTAGAAACTGTTGGTGAACTGTTCGTAATAGCTTTGCTTTATCTTGCCTTGGCAATAGTCAATCCAATAACTGTTGATGTCGGCCAGATAGGTGGGGCCGTCAAGAGCGTCGCGGTGGAAGACGCTAAACATGTATCTGTTGTGTGTGGGCCCCTCTGATATGCAAGCCAACGGTTTACATGTTGGAAGGGTTGTGAGCAGACAAACCGCGATTATAAATTTCTTCATATTTGTATGTGTTGAATGTTTTCATATTGTTGTTGTTCAGATCGAATAAAATTATCTCATTGTTGGCATCTGCACGTCTTTGGTCAACAGCTTTTATGGCATCTGTGATGTCGGCCATTGACGGCTGACGTGTGCAGATGCTGTCGGTGGGCAACAGAGGATATTCATCGTCCGAGTGGATGATGCCCACAAACTGTCTGCCGCGGAAGAGTACACGCCAGGCGAACACGGGATAGGCGGTCGACAAAGGTAGCTTATACACCTTGAGATGTTTGAGGTAGGGTGCTGCATCGCGCATGTCGAGGATGGGCTTGTGGCAGTTGATGTCGGCCACATTGCCCGTGTTATACATCATGAGCACGCCACGGTCTGCAGGTGGAGGTGTCTGTGCGAGCTGGTGCAGGCGGATGGTAGACGACAGGTTGATGCCTCGGGCATGGCATAGCTCCTGCATTGTTGCCATGAAACGATGATAAGCCTGACGGGTGGATGAGGTCCAGTCGCAGTCGATCTGCATCTCCTTGACGCCCGTCACATCATTGGTTTCACACATCTGCATAACCCTGTCCACTATCTGCTTTGCCAGTTGTTGCCTGTCGCCCCGCAGACATTCGGGCATGAGAAAGACCGTTGGCACGATGTTCATGTTTTTGGGCAATGGTGTTACAAACCTCGCTGTGGCGTTGGGTGTGGCGTTGCCCTGTTCGTCAAGCACGACATCAAAGAATCTTACATACATACGGCTGATGTCATGGCTTTTCAGAAACTGTAGCTTGGTGCTGTCCATGTTTATTTGTGTCGTCCATAGGTAGACGGCACGTTTGCTTGGCTGAACAATCGTGTTACTGTTGCATCCTGTCATGAGCAATGTTGACAGAAGCACGGCAAAAAGTGAGAAAAAGATGTTGTTGCCCTCTCGCATGGTTCTTCGTTTTTGGTCTATCCTTTTTTTTGTTTGTGCGAAGATAAAATCTTTCTTGTGTTCGAAGGAATAATCATTCTTGTTCGAAGGAATAATCCTTCTTGTGTTCGAAGATAAAATCCTTCTTGTGTTCGAAGATAAAATCTTTCTTGTGTTCGAAGGAATAATCCTTCTTGTGGGAAGAAACAATCTTCCGTGTGTGCGAAGATACAAAAAGAATTGTTATAAATGGTTCTTTGTTGTCTTTTTCTTAACGAAAAAAGGTTTAAGTAGGTGTTCAAAATTAATCGCATATATGAATCTAATAAAAAAGGTTATGTTTTCAAATGCCTCTACGCCCTCTTTTGGTCTGTATGCCCAGCTCTCATCGGTCGTGTAGCCCGCTACACTCCCTCTTCGGAGCTGAACATCCAGACCAAAATAGAGCATAGAATCATTTAAATTATTTTTGAACACCTACTTAAAATAAAAAAAGCCGCTGAAAGATCAGCAGCTTTTTGTCGTTAAGGGTGTGGAGCTGGAGGGATTCGAACCCTCGTCCAAACAGGGAAACCATATGCTTTCTACATGCTTATTCTGGCCTTCGGTTTTCGTGTTGCGACAAGACCCAGACCACCAATCGCAACCTTATCCTCTAAAATTTCACCCGTGCAGCGAGGCATACAAGAGCTATTTCCGATTTACCTGCACCGCTTGATCCTCAGATTCGGAACAACATCCTTGGAGCGGTGTCTCGTTCTGCCACCTTGTGGCGGAATAAAGCTAATCTACTGTGCTTCGATTAAGCAGCGAGAGCGTAATTGTTTTCGCCAATTAAATTTGTGACCATTGGGATTAGGGAGCCAACAGACGACGCTCCGCATGCTTACATACCATTCCAACCCGCTGTCAAATCCAGTCAACCCCTTGTTACTGTTCACGTCACTCTCCATGAGCTCGTGGTGACATTAGATAAGAATGATTATCTATGAACTGCAAATTTACTATTTCTTTCTTTCATTGCCAAATCTTTAGCTGTGTTTTTTCTTTTTGCGCGAAAATTTATGTAATTTTGCAGCCAAAACACTAATTTAGGGTATGAAAAGAGGCTTATTTAACCGCACAGAGCGACTTGTCGGTAAGGATGTTATGCACACCATTAAAAACAAGCGCGTTATAATTTTTGGCGTTGGTGGAGTGGGTAGTTGGTGTGCCGAGTGTCTGGTGCGCTCAGGAATCAGTCATCTCACCATTGTCGATTCCGACTGTGTGTGTGTGACCAACATCAATCGTCAGCTTATGGCCACAACCAAGACTATAGGTCAGGCTAAGGTCGATGTGCTTAAAGCGAGGTTGCTTGACATCAATCCTCAGGCAGAGATTGTTGCTTTACAGCAGATTTACAGTGACGAAGCGGCTTCCGAGTTTTGCTTAGACCGTTACGATTACATCATCGATGCCATCGACTCGCTTAAAGACAAGGCAAGCCTCATTCTTCGGGCTTGTCAAACCCAAGCGGTGTTTTTCTCTTCCATGGGTGCTGCTCTGAAGATGGATCCTACCCAGATCAAGGTTGCCGAGTTTTGGAAGGTGCGCGGTTGTCCGCTTGGTGCTGCCATTCGAAAGAAATTTAAGCACATGAAGGTGCGTCCCGCACATAAGTTTAAGTGTGTCTACAGCGAGCAAGTTCTTGAAAATCGCGGCGATGATTTCGATTGTTCCGCATGCGTGTGCGACTGTCCCAAAGCTAAAGGAGGTCAGGCTGACGGTTCTCTTGCAAGCCACGATTGGAACGCCACGAAGGCGCAAATCAACGGCAGTATGGCTCACATAACAGCCATCTTTGGTTTCACAATTGGTGGTCTGGTGCTCGATGATATCTATACCAAAGCACAGAGTTCAGAAGAATAAGAAGTGAGAGAATTGTATGAGTTGCGAAAATTGAGCACTTGCAGATACAACATTTTTCGTTTTTTATAGTTATATAATAATAGGAAGGTGTGCCGTTGGTGCGAAGAGAGGTTGTGCCATTGGTGGTTTTACATCTTTATAAATGAAAGACAACCAAAAGAACAAAAAAAGTAATGAATCAAACGATAAGTATCGAAGCCTCACATGACAGAATGGGAGCGGTAGAGCATTTCATAAAAAGGCTTGCCGACATCATGTGCTCGTTGTTGGGGCTGATACTCTTGTCGCCTGTTTATGCGGTCATCGTGGTGTTGATGAAGCGTCAGCACAACGGCTCGGTGTTTTTCCGTCAAGAGCGAATCGGCTACAAAGGAAAGCCGTTCACCATATATAAGTTTAGGACCATGAGCAGCGTCATTGAGGATAAAGGGCCGCAGCTTGTTGCAAAGAGCGACAGCACATGCTCAACCCCGTTGGAGATGTTCCTTCGCGATCATCATCTCGACGAGCTTCCGCAGCTGTGGAATGTGCTGAAAGGTGACATGTCGCTGGTGGGTCCACGCCCTGAGCGCCGCTATTTCATAGACAAGATAATGGAGCATGATGCCAGTTATCCGCTTGTCTTTGAGATGCGACCTGGTCTCACGTCAGAAGCCACCCTCTACAACGGCTATACCGACACCATGGAGAAGATGCTCACGCGTCTGCACATGGACATTGCGTATCTGAAGAAGCGCACGCTTTGGACAGATGTGACAATAATATTCAAAACCTTTGCAAGCATTGTGAGCGGACGTAAGTTCTAATCGCTGCTCTGTGAAAGTAAACGAATCAGACATTTAATTTAAAATATTCGATATTATATTTTTTCTTTTAAAGAAGACAATTTTATTGTGGTTATGAGAAAACTTGCTATATTCTTCTTTTTAATGCTTATGGCGCCTCTGGGCATCATGGCACAGTCGTCGATGACAGACAACCAGGTTATGGAGTTTGTCATGAAGGAACATGAGGCTGGCACGTCACAGTCGCAGATCGTGACGAAACTGATGCAGAGAGGTGTTGACATTCAGCAGATAAGAAGAGTGAGACGGAAGTATGAGGGCATGGCTAAAGACGGCAATGGCTATGGTGCTAAAGGTTCTGCCGCATCAACCAACAGCCGCATGCGCAAGAACAACGGCGCGTTGAAGAACCCTGTTGAGGGAACGGGCAGTCTTGATAACGAGGCGAAAAGCCGCAACGCCAACAACTATCGCTCAGCACGCGTGGCTCCGTTGTCAGAAAACTATGACATGGACGAAAACGACCGTTTGCAGATGGAGGCAGAGATGGGTAACCTCTTGCCTGTCGACTCGGCAACCATGATAAAGCAGCTTCAAGACCAGCTCACCAGTAACCACAGAAAGGTGTTTGGACGTGACATCTTCAACAACAAGAATCTTACGTTTGAGCCCAACATGAACATCGCCACACCACAAAACTATCGTCTTGGCCCTGGCGATGCCGTCATTGTTGACATCTACGGCGCTTCACAGAAGACCATTCAGAGCGAGGTGTCGCCCGATGGCGAGATCAATATTGAAGGCTATGGTCCCGTTCAGGTTAGCGGTCTGACCGTAGCACAAGCCAATGCTCGTCTGCGCTCAACGCTTGGAAGCCGCTATAGCAGCAGCCGCGTGAAGCTCACAGTGGGCCAGACACGCACCATCATGGTAAACGTTATGGGTGAGGTGATGGCCCCTGGCACATACACGCTGTCGGCTTTCGCCACCGTGTTCCACGCTCTCTACATGGCAGGTGGCACGAACGAACTTGGAACGCTGCGTAACATTAAGGTCTATCGCCATAACCGTTTGGTGTCGGTGGTCGACATCTACGACTATATTCTCAACGGCAAGCTTACGGGTAACGTGCGTCTTGCCGACAACGATGTCATTGTTGTCGGACCTTACGACTGCTTGGTCAACATCTCAGGCAAGGTTAAGCGCCCGATGTTCTATGAGATGAAGCAGAGCGAGAGCATAGCCTCGTTGCTCAAATATGCAGGCAACTTCTCAGGCGATGCATATCGTAAAACCGTGCGTGTGAACCGCAAAACGGGTAAGGAGTATGCTGTCTTCAACGTAGGAGAGTTTGATTTCTCAAGTTTCCGCATTGCTGATGGCGACTCTGTAAGTGTCGACTCTATCATTCCGCGCTATTCAAACACGGTAGAACTGAAGGGTGCCGTGTTCCGTCCTGGCTTGTATAACATTGGCGAGCAGGTGAACAGCGTCCGCTCGCTCATTGAACATGCTGACGGACTGAAGGAAGAGGCGTTCACCAACCGTGCTGTCATCCATCGCATGAAGGAAGACCGCACATTGGAGGTGGTGAGCGTTGACGTGGCAGGCATCATGTCGGGCAAGGTGGCTGATGTGCCGTTGAAGGAGAACGATGTGCTGTTCATTCCTACCAAGCGTGAGCGCATGTCAGACCGCACCATAACCATTCGTGGAGAGGTGCAGTATCCCGGCGTTTACAAATATGCAGAGAACGAGACGGTTGAAGACTTCGTGCTTCAGGCAGGCGGACTGACCGACAAGGCATCGCTTGTGAACGTAAGCGTTAGCCGTCGTGTCAACGACCCGAAGGCGCTGCGTCCAGACAGCATCATTGCTAAAAACTACACCATGTCGCTGAAAGACGGCTTTGTTGTGGACGGCACACCGGGCTTCGTGCTCATGCCTTTCGATGAGGTGTTCATCAGAAAGAGTCCGGCTTACATCGAGCAGCAGAACGTGAGCGTGGAGGGAGAGGTTATGTTTGCCGGAACCTACACCTTGTCGCGCAACAACACACGCTTGAGTCATCTTTATCAGAAATCGGGCGGCAGCAATGGTCTGGCTTACATCAAGGGTGCCAAGCTCATGCGCCGTGCTACCGAAGCTGAGAAAGAACGCATGCGTGCAGCGCTGAAAATGCAGCAGGAGCAACAGCAGAAAAACCTGTTGGAGCTGGCCGCAAGCAGCAACAACTCGAGTGGCATACAACAAGCTGCTGAAGGAGCAAAGGCGGCAAACCTTGCTAAGTTTAATGTGCCCGATGAGTATCCTGTAGGTATCGATCTTGAAGAGGCCATTAAGCACCCAGGCAGCGATGCCGACATCATTCTTCGTGAGGGCGACCGACTGGTTGTGCCTCAATATAACGGAACGGTGAAGGTCAACGGCGCTGTGATGTACGCCAACACCGTGGCTTATGAGAAAGGCCGCCGCGCAAGCTATTACATAGATCAAGCCGGTGGCTATGCCTCTGATGCTGTGAAGAAGCGCACATATATTATATATATGAACGGCAAGGTTGCCAAGCTCACTCATGGAGCAAAGGTTCTGCCAGGCTGCGAGATCGTGGTTCCTGCCAAGCTGAAGCGTAAGATGAGTGTTGCTGAGACCATGAGCCTCGGATCAAGCATGTCGTCGATAGCAGCCATGATTGCTACTATTGCTAACATGACGAAGTAAGAATAGTAAAACATTTCTTGGAAAGGAGTCATTCTAATGAAATATCCTATAGGAATACAAGATTTCGAAGACTTGCGACGTAATTGTTATGCATATGTTGACAAGACCAACTTTGTGTACAAGCTCGCAGATGATGGCAAATATTACTTTCTGAGTCGCCCGCGCCGATTCGGAAAGAGTCTCTTCCTGTCAACCTTGGAAGCATACTTCCAAGGTAAGAAGGAATTATTCGAAGGGTTGGCCATTTATGACATGGAGAAGGAATGGAAAAAATATCCTATATTCCATATAGATCTCAACACAGCCAACTTTCGAGAAAAAGACAGCTTATATATTGTGCTTAACGACTACCTTACGGCTTGGGAGACCAAATATGGAGCCCGTGAGTCAGAAGCCACACTTGCCCTTCGCTTCAAAGGTGTGATAGCAAGAGCAGCAGAAAAAGAAGGATGTGGTGTCGTAATTCTTGTCGATGAATATGACAAACCCATTCTTCAGACCTTGAGCGACCCAGAGCTACAGGCAGAACACCGTGCACAGCTTAAAGCCTTCTATTCGGTTCTGAAGACGCAAGACCGATATATCAAGTTTGCATTCCTCACAGGTGTAACCAAGTTTGGCAAGGTAAGCGTGTTCAGTGACCTCAACAACCTGACGGACATTTCGATGGATTATCGCTATATCAGCATCTGCGGAATGACAGAGAAAGAACTGCTCGAAAATTTCAAGGAAGGTATCTGTCAACTTGCTGAAGCCAATGGAGATACAGAAGAAGCCACGATAGCAAAGCTAAAGGCAAGATACGATGGCTATCATTTTGAGGAACATACAGAAGGCATCTTTAATCCATTCAGCGTACTGAACACGTTGGCAAAACTTCGCTTTAAAGACTACTGGTTTGAGACAGGCACGCCAACATTCCTTGTCGACTTGCTGAAAAAGCACAACTATCGCTTGCCTGACATGACAAAGGGAAGGGTGTCTGACGATGTAATAAACAGCGTTGATTCTCTGTCAACCAATCCGATACCTGTGATATACCAGAGTGGCTACCTCACAATAAAAGGCTATGACGAAAGGTTTAAGAAATATCTGCTTGGCTTCCCGAACAAGGAGGTGGAAGAAGGTTTCCTTAACTTCCTTTTGCCGTTGTACACATCGGCAGGTTCTGAATCGCCATTGATGGTTGACGAATTTGTAAAGGACGTAGAAGCTGGCAAACCAGAACAATTCTTGAAGCGTCTCACAGCTTTCTTCGCTTCCAACAGCTATCAGGTAGCAGGCGATGCGGAGTTGTACTTTCAGAATGCTCTATATCTCGTTTTCAAGATTATGGGGTTCTATACGCATGTGGAGTTGCCAACGAGCGAAGGAAGAATGGACATTCTTATTAAAACTTCCGACTACATTTACATCATTGAATGTAAATTGGATGGAAGTGCAGAAGAAGCCCTGCAACAGATAGAATCCAAAAACTATGTAGCTCCTTTCGCTACGGATAAGCGAACTGTAATTAAGCTCGGCATCAACTTCTCCAGCAAGACAAGGGGAGTTGAGAGCTGGAAGTTGGGATAAGTTATGTTGTCAATAGCAGCGATGATAGGATCTATTGCTAACATGTCGAAGAAAGGTGTGGTATTTAATATACGCCATGTTTGGTTAACGTTATAGCAAATGAAATAAAATGGAAAAGAAAGAAGGTTATATAAACGTGTCGGAAATGATGCAGACAGTACTTGGCAAGAAGAAATTGTTTTTCATTTCTCTTCCCATAGCGGTAGTCATTTCTTCGCTCATAATAATTTGCGTACCCCGTTCCTACACAGCAAGCTCTATGCTTGTGCCAGAGATGGGAAATGTTGCGGATCTTGGAACTGTTGGATCATTGGCTTCAAGCTTTGGCATTGACCTTAATCAGGGTGGTGGAACAGATGCCATCTCACCGCTTCTCTATCCAGATTTGCTTAATGATAATGGTTTTGTTGCCAGTCTGCTTAAAATACAAGTTGAAACTCAGGATGGTGCTGTGAAATGTTCTTATTATGAATATCTTAAGAAGCATCAGAAACATGCGTGGTGGACAAAGGCTATGGGAGCTGTAAAGCGTGTCTTCAAATCGAAAAATGTTAAACGTGGAAACGATAAGGATGCATTTGAAAATCCTTATTACCTCTCAAAAGATAATGATGACATCGTTAATGCCGTAAGACAATTAATAGGACTGACGGTAGACAAGAAGACAGGCGTTATAACTATACACACACAGGCACAGGATCCGTTGATTTGTAAAAGTCTTGCAGACTCGGTGTCTTCAAAACTTCAAGTATTTATAACCAACTATCGTACCCAGAAGGCTCGTCACGATGTGGAATATTACAAGTCGTTGACGGCAAAAACCAAAGCCGACTATGAAAAGGCTCGCCGCTTGTATGGTAGCTATTCTGATGCAAATATGGACCTTGTTCTTGAGAGCGTGCGCTCAAAGCAGAATGATCTTGAAAACGACATGCAGCTTAAGTTTAATGCCTACACGGCAATGGTAACCCAGTTGCAAGCAGCAGAGGCAAAGCTTCGTGAGCGTACCCCAGCCTTCACTATGTTACAAGGAGCAAGTGTGCCAATAAAGCCCGCTAAGCCTCGTCGTATGATTTTCGTTCTTGCTATTACGATGCTTGTGTTTGTTGGTGATTTGGCGTATGTTTTAAAAGGTTATATTTTAGGTAAGAATTGATGTTTTTGTCAAAAGAAAAACTTCTTATTGCATATTATTACATTGCACTCATTGTTTTTGCAGTGAGTGCAAGTGGTGTTATGTTTGAACAGGAGTCAGAAAACGGCATCTCTTATATAAATTTCATAATAGCTTTTGCTTTTGTGATATGGGGCGTTTTTGTGTTGCGTCCCTTCTCAAAAGGCTATCTTTTAGAGATACCTTCGAAAGCAATTATCTTCTTTAATGTTTATCTGCTATGGGTGTTGATGATAACGGCTATCAATCCAGTAGGGATAGAAGGATTGTCAAGTTATGCTAACAGTTTGTTTTGGTCGGCCTTTCCTTTTCTGATTCTCAATACCACTTATTATTTTGTGTTGCATAAAGGCGACAGAAAATTGTTGAAAACGCTATTTGTTGTTGTCACCATCATGTTTCTACTTACTTATTATAGTTTTTATGATGTTGATAACATTTTGATGAACGTTCATTTGGGCTCATCTTATTATTCTTTATACATGCTGCCTTTGGTCTTAGTCTATCCTTCAAAGATAGGCAGGGTGTGCCTCACGATAGTAGTCTGCGTTGCTGTCTTTTCTTCTGTTAAACGAGGTGGTGTGCTTGCACTTGCGCTTGCCATACTTTTTTACATCATAGCCAATCAGTTCGTTTCAAAGCAAGGCAAATTCACTAAAATAATAATAGGTTGTTGCGTTCTTGTGTCTTTTGTCGTAGTGTTTGTTTATATAGGAACCATGGACGACAATAACATTTTTGAGCGTTTCGAAACAATACAAGAAGACAAAGGTAGTGGTCGCACAGATGTGTGGGAAGAAGCTTGGCGACTTATAAACAAACAAGGTGTCTTTACTTATATCACAGGAAACGGATTCAACACGGTTGTTCGAAATTCGCGTTATGTGCTTTCTGCCCATAACGACTATTTAGAGGCGTGGTTCGATTTTGGATTGATAGGCATGCTGCTGTATGTTATTGCGATTCTGTTCCTTTTTACAGACATTTTAAAATGTTTGAAGTCAAAGAAAGAATATGCCCCCGCGATGACTGTTCTTGGAGTTTTGATTATGGTGCTCACAATGATTTCGCACATCGCCATTTATTATTGGTTTAACATCGTCGTGCTTTGCATTGCTTATTTTGAAGGACGTTACGATAGAGAAAAAAGACAACTTGCAGAGAAAAAAGAAAACAATGAATGAAAACAAAGTAAGCAACCGCATCATATCGAATGTCTTTTGGGCGTTGGCTGGTAAGATTACAGGCCTGATAAGCGCATTGTTGGTAGGCATCTTTGTGGCGCGGTATCTTGGTCCGACCCAATATGGTGTGATGAATTATGCCGTTAGTTTTGTCACCTTATTCCTTGTTATAGCCACTTTCGGTTTTGAAAACATTGAGATAAGAGAAGAGGCAAAGGCCAACGACCAGAAAGACTGCATTTTAGGCACAGTGTTTGTGCTTCGTGTGTTTCTCTCATTTGTCACAATCGTTCTTATTTCTATTGTGGCTTATCTGAATGAGGCCGACCTCTATACTTATGGTATAATAATGGTTTATGCCATTACAGTTATGCTCACCCCGTTTGACGTAATACGCAATTATTTTACCTCTCTTGTTCAGAACGAATATATCGTAAAGGTGGGCATCTTTCGCACGGTGCTCTCAGGTGTGATAAAGATTGTGTTGCTGCTCGTTCATGCTTCGCTTGTGTGGTTTGTCATCTCCTTGGTGTTCGATGCCTGCGTCTTGGCCCAAGGCTATTGCTATGTCTATAAGAAAAAGATTGGTAGCATGTGGGCTTGGCGTTTTGACAAATCGTGGGCACGTTATCTCTTGCGCCAATCGTTTCCGTTGTTGCTCTCAGGAGTAGCTGCAACAATCTTCTTACAGATTGACCAAATCATGATTGGCAATATGATAGACAAAACATCGGTGGGTTATTTCTCTGTGGCATCCAAGTTTGTTGAGGTGTTGCTCTATGTGCCTACCATTCTTATACAAACCGTCAGTCCGTTGCTTGTAAAGGAGCGCAAAACCAATATCGAGTCATATCGTGAAAAATCGCAAATGTTTATGAACATCACGGTTTGGTCTTGTGTGTTGTGTGCTATCTTCACGTCTGTGTTTTCACGTTACATAGTGTTATGGACTTTTGGTTTGAAATATGCAGCCTCTATAGCTGTACTGCAGATTTTGTCATTTAAGATAATCGGTGTTGCCCTTAACATTGTTTCGGGTCAGATACTGATTATTGATGAGAAACAAAAATATTTTGTGTTGCGCAGTGTTAGCGGTTGCATAGTGTGTGTGGTTCTTAACTTGCTTGTTATAACACGCTATGGCGTAGGTGGCGTTGCAGCTGTGGCTATAGCCACACAGTTTGCCGCTGGTTTCCTTATCCATCTCTTTATTCCGACATATCGATATATGTTTTTCATGCAAATGCGCAGTTTGCTTATAGGTTGGAAGGATTTTTATAAAATAAAAATGCTGTTAGGCCGTTAGTTTAATATAGAACCTTTAGTTCTTATAATTATAAAACTGTGTCTGTAGCCGATAAAAGCAGAGTTTGTTAAGCTTAATCTATTATTGTATGAAGAAGTTATTGATTAGAATTTTTGAACATATACCTTGTTCCGATTGGCTTTACCATAAATATATCCTGTTTAAGGGACGAGAGCGCAAAGTGTGTCTTGGAAGCAAAAATGCCGATAAGACATTCTATGTGATAGGTTGGAACGATGAGGGAGGTGGACTGTTCTGGCTTGTGAACAAGGTGTGCATGCATATAGCTTATGCTTTGGATTCTGGATACATTCCTGTTGTCGATTTAAAGAATTACGTCACACAATACACCTTAAAGAATGTGAAAGAGAGGGAGAATGTGTGGGAGATGTTCTTCAAGCAGCCTGCAGGCTATGGGTTGGAAGATGTGGCAGGCAGCAAAAATGTGATAATAAACCGCATGTCTCCTGCCCCCCAAGGAAAATATCTTATGGGTCAAGCAGAGTTCTATGACAATCCTAATCGGATAGCCTATTTCCGTAACATCTTCAAGCAATATATTCACCCTAACGACAAGACCCTTGATTATCTTCGTCTGAAGGAAAGTGAAATATTAAAGGGAAAGGGGCGTGTGCTTGGCATCTTGTGTCGTGGCACCGACTATGTGATGACAAAGCCAAAGAACCATCCTGTCCAGCCTGATGTGACGGAGGTAATAAAAGATGCAAGACAGGTGATGAAAGAGCAACGTTGCGATTATGTGTTTGTGGCAACCGAAGACCAAGACTTGCTCGTTGCGTTGAAAGCAGAGTTCGGCGAAAAACTACTGTCGCTTGATCAGCGTAGGTATAGCTGCAAAAATATGTGCTCAGACCAGATGCTCGCACAGGTAAAGGAGAAAGATGGTGAGCGCAATCCGACAAAGGATGCATTAGACTATTTGGCAGCCATCTATCTACTTACCCGTTGCTGCTGTTTCATTGGTGGACGCACAGGTGGTACAAAGGGCGTGTTGCTGATGAACGATGGCTTTGATTATCAAAAAATCTATGATTTAGGTCTATACAAATAATAAACACACCTTTATGCCGTTTTATTATTATAGAGTAAGTAGGTTTAATTAATTCCGAACACCTATCCATGACCAATAGATGAAATAATAGAGAAAAGAAAATGAAAATAGGTTTGCTCGCATACCATGCAGTTTGTAATTTTGGAGCCATGCTTCAACTTCTTTCCACATACATGTTTCTTAAGAATCATGGACATGAGCCTGTGATTATAAATTGGCTTGCGAAAGATTTGGAGGATTATTATTCACAAAACACACCAAAATCGCAAATCGAAAATCAGTTGAAGCTGCGTCTCCAACTGTGGAGAGAGACTGCTCTATGTCGCACAATAAAGGATGTTGCAAACGTCATCGCTAACGAACACATTGATGCCGTTATAATAGGAAGCGATGCTGTGGCTCAGCACCATCCATTGTTTGAGCGCATCGTCTTTCCTTGTCGTAGCATTGTGGCGGTTAATTCAGTGACCTCTGATGTGGTCTTTCCCAATCCCTTTTGGGGCTTATGGACCAATTATCTCGACAAGCCTGTGCCCGTGGCCCTCATGTCGGCGGCAAGTCAAGATTCAAAATACAAGTTTATTCCAAAGCACCTTCGCAAGCAGATGAAAGAATGTGTCATGTCTTACTGCTATGCGTCTGTGCGTGATGAGGACACACAGAAGATGTTCTCCTATATAACCGATGGTCAATGCTGTCCACCAGTCACACCCGACCCTGTGTTCGCTTTCAACCAAAATGCAGCATCGCTCTTGCCATCGAAAGCAGACATTATGAAAAGGTATGGTCTTTCCGACAACTATCTGCTCGTTAGTTTCAAGAACGATAAACGGTCGATGGTGTCTCAAACATGGTTGAACGAATTGCAGAACATTGCCACGCAGCATGGGGTGCAGTGTGTGTCGCTGCCGTTCTCCACAAGTAGGTCGGCAGGAGAACTGGATAAAGAAATCTGTCTGCCGCTCAGTCCTGTCGACTGGTATGCGCTTCTTAAATACTCATGTGGATATATTGGAAACAACATGCACCCAATCGTGGTGTGCATTCACAATGCTGTGCCTTTCTTTAGTTTCGATAATTATGGCACCAAGCATGCTAACGGTCTGTTTTGCGATTCGTCTACGAGCAAGATTCGTCACATACTTAAGGTTGCCGACCTCCTTGATTGCCGTGTGGCAAGCAATTCGCTGTTCCGACATACCCCCACACCAAGCCATGTGTTCGATAAATTGCAGACGTTTGACAGAGATAAATGTGGTTCCTTTGCGCAAGCATACCTCAAAAAATATAATGAAATGATGGTAACAATATTTGAGCGCATTGGATGTGATAGCCATTGAAGGCTGTCATGACAATATCGTGCTGCTGTTGGCTTTGTTTTATGCCATCTGTAGCGATAGTTTTTTAACTACTTAAAAGAACGACAATATGAAAGTGGCATATATCTCAACACCTCACTTTGCCGATTGCGATATTCCTCTTGTAGGTGAGTTGCAGAAGAAGTCGGATGTGTTCTATTTTCTTAAAGTGTCAGATTCGACCAAGCGTCTCACGCTGATAAAGATTGACTCACTAAATAAAAGAGGAGGAGTATATCCTGCGTCCGATTTTCCTGAACTTGCATATTTGTCTGCCGACATCGATTTGTCGAAGACATATATTGTAAACCTCCCAGGCAAGCATGATTGGTCGTTGTGCAATCTGCTTGCTATCTTCCGAATGGTGTGCTTCATCTTACGTCTGAATGTTAACATAGTACATCTCACATGGCCCCCACGCTATGGTGAATTCTTCACCTATCTTTTGCGTAAGCGCACCGTAATAACCATGCACGACCCCTTGCCTCACTCAAGCGAGGACGCATGGCTCAACCGCTTTCATCGTAACGTGTGCTTCTGGTTGCTTGACACTTTTATATTGTTGAATGACATCCAGAAGAAATCGTTTATCGAAGCCTATCACATGCAGCATAAGCGTGTGGCGTTGTCGCGTCTTAGCGCATATACGAACCTGCGCAACGTGCAGCCACAATACCCAGATATTAACAATTATGTGTTGTTTTTTGGTGGAATAAGCTCGCATAAAGGTGTTGAATATCTATGTGAGGCGATGGATGAGGCCTGCAAAAAACATCCCGATGTGAAACTTGTTGTTGCAGGTAAGGGCAATCTCTATTTTGATATAAGCAAGTATGACATCTTTAATGATGGCCATTTAGTGCTTCTCAACCACTACCTCGACGACAGCGAGTTGGTGGGGTTAATACGCCACTCTCTGTTTGTGGTCTGTCCCTATATCGATGCCACTCAGAGTGGCGTTGTAATGTCGGCTTTTGCCTTAAACAAGCCTGTCGTGGCTACCAATGTGGGTGCTCTGCCCTTCATGGTTAAGGATGGACAGTATGGCACAATTGTCCCCCCAAAAGACGTTTCGGCTTTGGCCACGGCTATAGAAGCATTGATAGAGAGTCCACAGCGAGTGGATGCTATGATGACAAATATAGAGCGCGACTATTCAGATGGCGATTGCTCTTGGAGTGCCATAGCGCAAGGCATAATTGATGTTTATGCCGATAAGCTGTCAGCCGCTGATAAGTAGTAGGTTGTTGATAATCAATCGTTTGCCGACATGCGCAATGATAAATATTGATAATAGAAAGTAATAAATGAAGAAAGTCTCAATAATAATAGTAACCTACAATTCGGAGAAAGACATCTACGATTGTGTTACTTCAATAATGGAGCATGCCGACATTCCGTTGCAGGAAATAGAGCTTGTTGTTGTTGACAACAACAGCACTGGATGCGATGCTATGTTTGACAAGCTTAAAACCTTGTGGGGAGCCGACATCGTGCTGATAAAGAACAACCAGAATGGCGGCTATGGACAGGGTAACAATCTGGGCATAAGGCATTGCTCTGCCCCCGTGGTGCTCATCATGAATCCAGACGTAAGGCTCTTGTGTCCCATTTTCAGAAAAGCCATTCACCTTTTCTCACACGACAAGAACATGTGCATGCTCGGCATGAAGCAGTGGCTCACACCTGAAGAGCCAAGCACCAATTCGTTTGCATGCACCTATATGATGAACGGCTATCTCTCGACCGTGCTCTCTGCCTTGTGTACACGCCTCGATGTCTACATCGCCAAGTATATGCATTTCTCAGGCTCTTGTTTCTTTATCAACAAAGCCATGTTTGAGGCAGTAGGACTTTTTGACGAGAGTGTGTTCCTTTATGGCGAGGAAGATGACATACATTATCGTCTGATGCGTCGTTTCGGCGATTGTAAGATGGTATATGACAAGAGTCTCCGATATCTGCATCTCACCAAAGAGCGTCAACCCGACATAAAATATGAAAAGACACTCATTGATGTGGCTGTCATGCAAAACAAGAAGAAAGGCTATAGTGAGCGAAGAACGCTTAAAAACCGACTTCGTTGCATCAACTTACAGATCTTTAGAGAACGTTTGCGCGTCATGCTTGGCAAGAAAGACAGCACGCTACTTAATATGCTTGAAGAACTAAAGCAATATAACAAGGAGAAACTGAAGAGCGAAAGCCTGTGAAACGGTAATAAAACGATGTTCTATGGTTAATAAAAACGGTGTCTAAAGGTTCACAAGACGGCTTTTACGGTCAGCGTGAATAGTTAAAGGCAATAAATGAGAGTTATAGCCGTTTATTTAATAACCAACAATTTATGCGTATGAAAGACAAATTGGAGATTTTGTTGTCGTGCATGCACCAGACAGACGAGATAATAAAGCGGTCGAACATAAGGTGTAATGTCACGGTTGTTAACCAATGCGACAAAGACGACAAACGTACGATTCCAATCGACGGCAAAGACGATGGTTGTGTTGCAAATTGGATAGACTCGACCAAGCGCGGGCTGTCACGAAGCCGAAACATGGCTCTGCAATCTGCTTCATTCGACTTTTGTCTTATCTCTGACGATGACGAGGTGTTTGTTGATGGTGTTGACACGATTATAGAGAAAGCTTTTAAAGATAACCCTAAAAGCGACGTGTTGATATTTAAACTCAATAATTGGGATACAAAATGCCCATCATGCACAAGGAATGTAGGATACATCCAGGCCATGCGCACGGCAAGCTACCAGATTGCCTTTCGACGCTTAAGAATATTGGAAAACAACATTTCCTTTGATGAGGAGATGGGGTCAGGAACAGGCCATGGGGCAGGAGAAGAGTGCAAGTTCTTGTTTACCTGTCTTCGCAAAGGGCTGCGCCTTACCTTTGTGCCCGAAACGATAGCCACGCTACAGAACGGTTCTGAGTCGCAATGGTTCTCTGGTTATGACAGCAAATATTTCTTCTGGCATGGTTGGGCTATAAAGCGCATTCTTGGTACACCGCTGGCCATGGTTTATGCCCTATATACCGCTGTGACCAAACATAGCGTTTACCGTGAGAACCTTTCTGCCGTGTCGGCAACAAAGCAGATGTTCAAAGGCATATTCTCCAAAGCTAATTAATTACTGAATAATGAGGTTTTAAAGCCTGTTTCGGATAAGAACAACAATGGACAAAGACATAGCGATAATAATTCCCACGCTCAACGAAGAGCGGTTTATAGCACGTTGCCTCGACTCGTTGATAGTGCAGACGGTGCCGTTCGAGACCATGGACGTGATGGTTGTTGATGGTGGAAGCCGCGACCGCACAGAGGCTATAGTGGCTGCATATGCTCAGCGTTACGTTAATATTCGCTTCTTGCATAATGAGAAGAAAATCCAGTCGGCTGCTTTCAATGTTGGAGTGGCTTGTTCAACAGCTCCTTTCATTGTGCGTCTTGATGCCCATGCTCTTTATGACAAAAGTTATGTGGAGCGTTGTGTGGATGGTCTGAAGGCCGATAGAAAACGAGGAAACGTAGGAGGAGGATGCACCATAGAGCCAACTTCGAACACGCTATGGGCTAAGGCCAACGCCATTCTTAATCACTCGCGTTTCGGCATCGGGGGCGCCTCCTTTCGTGTGGGTCAGCAAGCTTGCAACACCGATTCTGTTCCTTTTGGTGCCTTCCGTCGCGAGGTCGTGGAACAGGTGGGTGGCATGCGTGAAGACCTACCGCGAGCAGAGGATAATGAGTATAACTCTCGTCTGCGCAAGGCTGGCTATGTTATCTTTTTTGATCCTGCCATTCGCAGCACCTATTTTGCCCGTCCAACGCTTAAAGCCTCATGCCGCCAGATGTTTGCAAACGGCGAGTCGATAGGTCATCTGTTTTATGTAGATCGCCAGTCGATAGGTCTTCGACATGTTGTGCCTTTGCTTTTTGTGTCGTGCATCGTTTTGGGAGCTGTTCTTTCCTTGGTGTGTCCGCTCTTTGCATACGCCTTTTTCGGAGGCATGGCTTTCTATCTTCTATGCGACCTGTTGGCGTCAGCTGTAGCAGTCCGTAGCTATGGATGGCAGTTTTTCTTGCCTTTGTCGCTTCTGTTCTTCTGTGTGCATGTCTCTTATGGCTGTGGCACACTAAAGGGCTTCGTGACAGGTAGAAAGCTTCGCAGCTGATAATATAGATTCTTCTTTAACAATATGCTTATAATCTATAAAAGTAAGCAGAAGTGTAGCTTTTTTTGAACAAAAAAACAAAACAACAAAGATATGAAAATTCCTTTCTCACCCCCATACATTGACGATAGCGTCATCAGCGAAGTGGTCGATTCTTTAAAGTCGGGCTGGATAACCACAGGCCCCAAAGTGAAGGCTTTAGAGGAAGAGATTGTCAAGCTCTCTGGAGCACAGCGCGTGCTGTGTGTTAACTCGTGGACATCGGGTGCCATCCTTGTGCTGCGTTGGCTTGGCTTAAAGCCTGGCGATGAGGTTATCGTGCCTGCCTATACCTATAGCGCCACAGCAATGGCTGTGCTTTGGGCGGGTGGCAAACCTGTGATGGTCGACTCAGGTGAAGATTTCAACATAAGTGTTGAGGCCATTCGTCGCGCTGTCACACCACGCACAAAGGCCATCATTCCAGTCGATATTGCTGGCTTCCCGTGCGACTATAAGAGCATTATGGCGCTCGTTGAGGAACCAGAGATAAAGGGTATGTTTGCAGCAACGTCTGACGTGCAGCAGCAGTTAGGACGCATATTGGTGCTTAGCGATTCTGCCCATTCTATCGGAGCACACTATGAAGGCCGCCGCTCTGGTTCGGAGACCGACATTGCCGTGTTCTCTCTGCACGCGGTAAAGAACATCACCACCGCCGAGGGTGGTGCCATCTGTCTTAACATGCCCGCACCTTTCGACAATGACGAGCTTTATGCCAAGATGCGCCTCATGACTCTCAACTGCCAAACCAAAGATGCGTTTACAAAGAGCAAGGCTGGCGGTTGGCGTTACGACATCGTGGGACAGGGCATGAAGGTAAACATGGCTGATGTCAATGCTGCCATCGGACTGGCACAGATCCGTCAGTATGACAAGCTTCTCGCTGAGCGCAAGCGCGTGTTCATGGCTTATGACAAGGCGTTCCGCAACTGTTCATGGGCGGTTACCCCCCCTGCTTGCACAGCCGATAAAGAAAGTTCTTATCACATCTATGCCCTCCGTATAAAGAACATTACCGAAGAGCAGCGCGATGCCATCATTCAGGAGATATCTAAGCATGAGGTTGCCGTGAATGTGCACTTCATACCCATGCCCATGCTCACGCTCTTCCATGACCTCGGTTACGATATTAAGGATTATCCTCAGGCTTACAAAAACTTTGCACATGAGATTTCCCTGCCCATCTATCCGCAGCTTGACGATGAGAAGGTGCAGTTTGTTATTGACACCGTTGTTGAGGCTTACAACAAAATAGTGGGGGCATGATACGTTTCTTCGACATTCTGTTTTCGGCTCTTGGCTTGATTGTTCTCTCGCCGTTGTTTCTTGTTCTCTACCTGCTCATCAGGTTAGAGAGCCGTGGCGGTGGCTTCTATTCACAGCAGCGCATAGGTCGTGGCGGCAAACCTTTCCGCCTTTATAAGTTTCGTTCCATGCGCGTTGGCTCTGACAAGAAAGGTCTTATCACGGTTGGCGAACATGATAACCGCATAACACGAACAGGCGCTTTCATACGCAAGTATAAGCTTGATGAGTTGCCGCAGCTGTGGAACGTGCTCACAGGCGACATGAGTTTGGTTGGGCCGCGTCCGGAGGTTGAGAAATATACAAGCCTTTACACGCCAGAGCAACGCCGCGTGCTTGATGTAAGGCCAGGCATCACCGATTGGGCTTCTATAGAGTATGTTGACGAGAACCGCATCCTTGGCGAGGCTTCCGACCCCGACAAGGCTTATGTGGAACAGATAATGCAGGCAAAGATTGCTCTTAACATGCGTTACATCAACCATCGCACCGTTGGCGAGTATTTCCGAATAATCTTCGCTACATTTGTGGGTATCGCAAGATAATTTTTTCGTTATAAACATCCCGTGTCTTACAATAAAGGCACGGGATGTTCGTTATATAAATAAAAGTTAACAAGTATGTGGTTCAAAAATAATCGCATATAATTTAAAAAAACAAGAAAGGGTGAAGCTCTTGATTGTGTAATAAAAAAACGAAAGCGACCATAAATGGAATTCACGAATAAACTCATAAACTGGTATTTCAACAAAAAATCGTTACCCTATTGGTGCATATTCATGCTCGATTGTGCCATAGTGTTCTTCTCTTATCTTGCCGTCTTTAAGGTGATGAATGGGGGAGCGCGCACGCTTAATGTTCTCTGGCAGGTCTCGTTGTTGAACCTCGCCCTCACGGCGTTTTATGCTATCGGTTTCAAGCTGTTCCATACCTACGACGGCATCTTGCGCTATTCATCGTTCGTTGACCTGCAGCGTGTGGGTTACGCGACGGTGTTTGGAGCCGTGCTGTCGTATATAGCCCATTTCTTTCTTTTGCAGATTCCTTACCTCAGCGTGGCTTACATGGGCGGTGGAAGCATAATGTTTGCTTCTTTGCTTGCCATGCTGCTGTTGTGGGCTGTCCGCGTGTTGGTCAAGACCGTCTATGATGTGTCGCTTGACAGCCTTAACGCCCGACAGGCTTATGTCTATGGCGTGACTGAAGGTGGCATGGGGCTGGCAAAGCAGGTGCGCAACGACAAGACGCTCAACCTGCGTCTCATGGGGTTCGTGTCGGAGAAGCCAAAGCTGGTGAACCGCATGCTCATGGGCCTGAAGGTGTGGCCCTCCGACGAACATCTGGTCAAGCACATGAAGAACAACAAGATTGATGCGCTGCTTGTGGCACAGGGAGCGAAAGACGCTTTCAGACAGAACAAGACGTTGCAGGACGAACTGATTGCGGCTGGCATCCACATCTACATGCAGTCGCAACGTGAAGAGTGGAACCCTGAGCAAACGGGTGAAACGGAGAACGGGGTTGCTGCGACGCCGCTTAAGGAGGTTAGCATTGAAGACCTGTTGCCGCGCGATGAGATAAGCATTGACCTTAACAGCGTGGCCAAGACCCTTCGAGGCAAGTGTGTCATGGTCACAGGCTCGGCAGGAAGCATAGGCAGCGAGATTGTGCGACAGATCTGTACCTTCCAACCTTCGCACATGGTGCTCATCGACAGCGCCGAGACACCGCAGCACGACATCCGCCTAATGATGGCAAAGCGCTTCCCCGACATAAAGGCCGAGACCATCGTCACCACCATCTGTAGCCATTCGCGCATGGAGAACATCTTCAAGACCTACCGTCCAGAGTATGTGTTCCACGCTGCTGCTTACAAGCATGTGCCCATGATGGAGAACAACCCGTGTGAGAGCATCATGAACAACGTGTATGGCACAAAGGTGTTGGCAGATCTGTCTGTGAAATATGGCGTTAAGAAATTTGTCATGATCTCCACCGACAAGGCTGTGAACCCAACCAACGTGATGGGTTGCTCTAAGCGTATCTGCGAGATCTATGTGCAGAGTCTTAACAAAGCCGTCATAAGTGGTGAGGTGAAAGGCGAGACCCAGTTTGTAACAACACGTTTCGGCAACGTGCTTGGTTCCAACGGTTCTGTCATTCCTTTGTTTAAGAAACAGATTCAGGCCGGTGGCCCCGTAACCGTGACTGATCCCAACATCATACGCTTTTTCATGCTCATTCCCGAGGCTTGCGAGCTGGTGCTTGAGGCAGGTGTGAAGGGCAATGGTGGCGAGATCTTTGTCTTCGACATGGGCAAACCTGTAAAAATTGCAGACCTTGCGCAGCGCATGATAAACCTCAGCGGTGCGAAGAACGTGCACATCAAGTATACGGGCTTGCGTGCAGGAGAGAAACTGTATGAGGAGGTTCTCAACGATGCCGAGTCGACAAAGCCTTCTTTCCATGACAAGATACGCATTGCGCAGGTGCGCGAGTATGATTATGAGAAGGTGAACAACGACATTGAGAATCTTGTCGAGATAAGCAAGCAGTATGACGACATGGCCACTGTGAAGAAGATGAAGGACATCGTGCCCGAGTTTAAGAGCAACAACTCGGTGTATGAGCAGCTCGATAAGTAAGTGTCTTTTTTCGCTTTATATGAATTTTTTTTCTTCAAAATAATGTCACTATTGTCACCACTCAAGACAGCTATCTGATAATCAGCTGTTTACGGGTGACATTAGGGGCTTTTTTTAATGTCACCTAATGTCACCTAATGTCACCCATGCCACCCGATGCCACGCTACGGCAAAAAAGACGGATTTGGAGGTTTTTGAACCGACGATGTGGGAAAAGGAGGCACGGCATATTGGTGGTCAGGAAATAAAAACAGCGACCTTATTCAATGCATAAATATGCACTTTGAGTTGTATATTTATGCAGTTTCTCGTTAAGCCCATTTGACAAAATGAAAGTGCCTTTATTGCGTTGTCAAAGAGGCTCTTTGAGGAGCTCATTAAGCCTCTTTGACGACCTCAAAGAGGCTTAATGACAAAACAAGGGTGTATTTAAGAACCGTTAACAATTCGTGCTTTGGTTTTAACTATAATTTTATACATTAAGAAAGAATAAAGCCCCATTTGCTATCTTTCTGTCATTCTGTATATTTATGCAGAACCAGGGCGAAAACGCTCCCGTTTCAACATTTTTGCATCCTTTACGAAGCATGTTTGCAAGCCAAAACAGCATTACTTGAAGATTGTAAACATGCCATTTACGAAGCGTAAACATGGCAATTACGATGCGTAAACATGCCACTTACGAAGCACGATGATGGTTTCTTTGCCAAGATAATTCACTACAAATATACAACTTTTATCTTTTATAACGAACAAAATCTTGTGTTTTTATGTTTTTATCTTTTATAACGAACAAAATCTGTATTTTTCATACTTTTATCTTTTATAGAAGATAAAAGTACCTATACATACGGAAAGAATAATAGTTTTTTTAACTAAAGATTATCTATATGGTAACATTATTTCCATTTACCTCGCTATTTTTGCAGCAGAAAATAACAACAAACTGTAATCATGAGCATTATGGAAAAGAACATTTACCTTATCGACAGCCGCAGCTCAAAGCAACAGGCAGTCATTGGCAACTTCGTGAAGACCTCTATCCTCAACGACATCGTGAAGAAAACATATAGCCTGTGGAACAACCTGAAAACGGTTTGCCTCAACAGCTACGCGAAAAAGGTTAGGCTCAACAGCGGCATGAAGGAGATTAGCCTCAACAGCTACGCAAAGAAGGAAAGCCTCAACAGCTACGCAAAGGAGGTAAGCCTCAACAGCGAAAAGGAGATTAGCCTCAACAGCTATGCAAAGGAGGTAAGCCTCAACAGCTATGCAAAGAAGGTAAGCCTCAACAGCGGCATGAAGAAGGTTTGTCGACCGATAGAGTGGCTTTGCTCTTACTATTCTAATGTGTTGGCCCGTAAGCTGACCATGCGCCAGACATGGCTTCTTGTCAATGCTCAGTTGGCCTTTGGCGCTGCCTTCTTTCCGGTGGAAGCCCCTTGGGGTGTTCGTATCGGTTGCCTGGTGTGGGTTGTATCGGCGCTGCTGAAGTGTAAGAGGGGCTTAAGTGAAGAGGGTTCTTAAGTGAAAAGTGAAGAGTGAAGAGTGAAGAATTCATGTGCCTTGATTATTGTGAAGCAAAGCTATTGAATTCTTCACTCTTCGTTCTTCACTCTTCACTTTAAGCCACTCTTCACTCTTCACTTAAAACATCGTAGCCACTCTTTTCACCCCACTGACAAGAGCATCGATCTCCTCTTTTGTGTTATATAGGGCGAAGGAGGCACGCACCACGCCCTGCACGCCGAGGCGGTCCATGACAGGCTGGGCACAATGGTGGCCTGTGCGCACGGCTATGCCGAGGCGGTCGAGCAAGGTGCCCATGTCGAGATGATGGATGTCGCCAACGAGGAACGACACGACAGCGTCCTTGTCGGGGGTGGTGCCGAAGAGACGGATGCCAGGGATGGTCTGCATCTGTTCCATGCAGTAGGCGGTGAGCTCGCGCTCATGAGCCGCAATGTTGTCCATGCCGAGGGCCGACACATAGTTGAGAGCGGTGGCAAGACCGTGGGTAGCCACATAGTCGGGGGTGCCTGCCTCAAACTTGAACGGCAGACGCTCGAAGACCGTGCGCTCGAAGCTCACGCTCTCAATCATCTCGCCACCACCCTGATAGGGCGGCAGACGGTCGAGCCACTCTTCCTTGCCGTAGAGCACACCCACACCTGTGGGGCCATAGATCTTATGTCCACTGAAAGCGAAGAAGTCGCAATCGAGGTCCTGCACATCGACCTTGAAATGGGGTGTCGACTGTGCTCCGTCCACCATCACAGGCACGCCGTGTTCATGAGCAATGCGCACAATGTCTTTCACGGGGTTCACCGTGCCGAGGGTGTTGCTCACATGCGCCACGCTAACGATCTTCGTGCGGTCAGAAAACAGCTTCTCATACTCGTCCATGAGCAGGTTGCCACTGTCGTCGATGGGTATGACCTTAAGAGCTATGCCGCGCTTTGCTGCCTGCAGCTGCCACGGCACGATGTTAGAATGGTGCTCCATGACGCTCACGATCACCTCGTCGCCCTCGCCCATAAACTCTTCACAGAACGAGCTGACCACGAGGTTTATGCTCTCGGTGGTGCCGCGCGTGAAGATAATCTCCTCGGTCTTGGGAGCGTTGATGAAACGGCGCACGGTCTCACGCGCCGCCTCATGCAGGTCGGTGGCCTGTTGCGAGAGATAATGCACGCCACGGTGCACGTTGGCGTTGACATTAAGATACTCGTCGCGCATGGCATCGAGCACACAGAGCGGCTTCTGTGTTGTCGCCGCGTTGTCGAGATAGACGAGCGGACGGTCGTAGACGGTGCGAGAGAGAATAGGAAAAACGTCTCTCACCTTTTGTATGTTGTACATCTTTTTTCTTTTTTATTTCAAAGCCTTTATAGGCCTCCTTTGATAGGCCTTTATAAGCCTACCTAAGCACTGTTGAGCCTTTTTATAAGCCTACCTAAGCCTTTCTAAACCGAAGGGAATTAAAGAGCGAGAGCGGCAAAGCTATTGAATTCTTCACTCTTCGTTCTTCACTCTTCACTTAATAAGCTCTTCACTTAATAAGCTCTTCACTTGCACATCTTGCATCCCTCACACTTTGTCAGTTCGCCTCGGAAGCGTTTTTCGACAAGATAGTGAAGGCGATCGCGAAGCGGTTCGAGCTTGATCTGGTCAATCACCTCGTTGATGAAGGCAAACTCGAGCAGCAGCTTGGCTTCCTTCTCGCTGATTCCACGCTGACGCATGTAGAAGAGAGCAGCGTCGTTGAGCTGACCTACGGTGGAACCGTGTGAGCATTTCACGTCATCGGCATAGATCTCGAGCATGGGCTGTGTGTACATGCGTGCCTCCTTTGTGGCACACAGGTTCTGGTTGCGCTCCTCGCTGACGGTCTTCTGCGCTCCGTGACGCACGAGCACGCGGCCGGCAAAGGCACCTGTCGACTTGTCATCGAGCACATATTTGTAAAGCTCATGACTTGTGCAGTGGGGCACCTGGTGGTCGATGAGCGTGTTGTTGTCGACATGCTGTGCCTTGTCGGCAATGACGCATCCGTTGCACCAACACTCTGCTCCCTCGCCCTTGAGCAACACGTCGAGACGGTTGCGTGTCGTGCCGTTGTGCAGCGTTATGACGTTGTGGTTAACACGGCTGTCGGCCTGTTGCTCAATGTAGACGTTCGACACACGCGTGTTCTTATAGTGAGTCTCCTCCATGCAGTAGAGGTCAAGCGATGCGTTGCGTCCCACATAAGCCTCAATGACCTGTGTTGCGAGAAACTCGCGGTCGTCGGCAGCGTGGTCACAGAACAGCAGTTTGGCTTCAGCGCCCTCCTCCATGACGATGAGCACGCGACGGTTCACCATGAGCGGCACGTCAGAGCGCAAGATGTTGATGACCTGTATGGTGCGGTCCACCTTCACGCCCCGCTTCACATAGACGAGCAGACCGTCCTGTGCCAGCATGGTGTTGAGGGCTGTTATGCCATCCTCGTCGGCATGTGCGAGCTGCGCATAATGGTCAGCCACAAACTGCGGGTTCGCCTGAGCATAGGCAGCGAGCGATTCGACCACCACGCCCTCGGGCAGGTTCTCCTTGGGCTGCAGGGCAGCGCGGAACTGGTCGTTAACGATAAAATAGAGCGATGTGCTGAGGTTTGGCACGTCGCAACGGAACGCCTTGTAGGGGTCTACAGGGATCTCCAGACGGTTAACGTTGACGCCATAGTCGGGTGCGAACAACTCGTCAACGCTTGTATATTTGTATCTCTCTACCTTTCTTGAAGGGAACCCTTGTCGCTCAAACTGTTCGAAGGCAGCGTCGCGCACGGCGTTTAGCGGTGCGGCACTGTGAGCGCATATCTGTTCTCTACATTCGCGGTAGAGGTCGATGTATTGTTTTTCGCTGTGCATTGTTTCGTTTTTTTATTATAAAATCAAAAACTCTACTCCACTTCCGCCTTTATCCAGTCGTATCCTCTCTGTTCAATCTCCTTAGCCAGTTCAGGTCCGGCAGTTTTCACGATGCGGCCTTTGTAGAGTACATGCACGACGTTAGGTTTGATCATGTCGAGCAGACGCTCATAGTGGGTAATGACGATGGCCGATGTCTCGGGCGTGTGCATCTTGTTCACGCCATCAGCCACGATGCGCATGGCATCGACATCCAGACCCGAGTCGGTCTCGTCGAGGATAGAGAGCTTTGGCTCGAGCATGGCCATCTGGAAGATCTCGTTGCGTTTCTTCTCGCCGCCGCTGAAACCCTCGTTCACCGAGCGTCGTGTGAACTTGCTGTCAAGCTCCACCACCTTGCGCTTCTCGTTCATGAGCTTCATAAACTCGGCAGCCTTAAGCTCAGGCAGTCCCTGATACTTACGCTTCTCGTTCACGGCAGCCTTGAGGAAGTTGGTCATCGACACGCCCGGAATTTCTACCGGATACTGGAACGAGAGAAACAGTCCCTCGTGTGCGCGATCCTCTGGCTTCATGTCAAGCAGGTTCTTGCCGTTGAACAGAGCCACACCCTCGGTCACCTCATAGAGAGGATTGCCTGTGAGCACGGCGCTGAGTGTCGACTTGCCCGAACCGTTCGGACCCATGATGGCATGGATCTCGCCATCATTTATCGTGAGGTTGATGCCTCTAAGTATTTCCTTATCGTCAATCTTGGCGTGGAGGTTCTTTACTTCTAACATATTTAGACGTCTTTGTTTTTATCTTTATTTATTATTCTGTTTTCTTCTGTGGCCGCTGGCTACCATCGCTTCATCAATAAGCATCGAGCACACGCTTCAACCTTGCCTTCTGATGTTCCTTCTTCGTTTCCTTTTTAGGCTCATCGTCGGGACAATAGAGTCCGAGCGCTGTCGCTATAAACTTGTAGAGCGTGTTGCCGTCGTCAGACGTGAACCTGAACGGGAAGGTAAGCTTCAGCCCAATCTGTATGTTGTGGCGGTGCATGTTGGAGCGCATGCCGTAGGTCTCGGGCTGTCCGTTATATGTCGTGCTTACGCTTGTCTTGCCGTTGACGGCAAGCGGGAAGCCATACTGAAACTCAAGGGCGAGCGACGAGAACAGATAGCAGTCGAGACCAATGGCTGGTGCCACGCTAAAGCGCGGATAGCTTATAGAGTAGTGGCGCTCATGGCTATAGCTTGTTCCCATGCCCGAAGAGCTGGCCTCCATGTAGCCCGTCTCGTTCTGCGTCCCCACGTTGGTGTAGGTCACAAGGGCGGCGTAAGGCTGTATGGCGCAACCGTTGGACAACGGATAACAGCGTGCACCCAGCACGATGTTGCGCAACGTTGCCGACACGTCGCCGCTGAACCATTGGAGCACCTCGGCGTTATAGCCTCCCACCACCGAAAAGTGGTCGTTGGGAAGATAATACTCCAACATGACGTTGCCCAACGGGTTTGCGAACGACGCCGCTCTCTCGCCATGCGCTGCATTATGGTCTCTGTCCGCCGTCGTAGGACAAGAAAGGTTCATGCCCGTTATGACCGCCCAACGGCGCGGCATGTCGTCGTCGTCATCATTGGCGGCAACAGCATTGGCAACAGCGGCATTTGTAACAGCTGCATTGGCAGCAACGTTAGCGGCAGCATCGACATTGGCGGCAGTCAGTGTGCTGAACGGGAAAGCTGCAAGAGCTGCAAGAACAGCCGACATTATTGTTTTGCGAAACACTTGTTTTCGATTTTTGATTTTTGAATTTTGATTTTTGAATTATTGCGGCTCTGCCGCAATGTTGAATTTTGAATTTTGATTTTTGAATTTTTCGCTCGGCTCATAGAGACGCTTGCCTAAGCAAGAATTATTGCGGCTCTGCCGCAATGTTGAATTTTGAATTTTGAATTATTGCGCCGTTGGCGCAATTTTGAGTTATGGATTTTTGATTTATTCTTTTTTTTTCGATTATTAGAAACTCACAAATCAAAATTCAAGAATTCAACATTGCGGCAGAGCCGCAACAATTCAAAACTCAAAACTCAAAATTCAAAATTCAAAACCTCTATCCCACCGTTCCTTCCAGCGACACGCTGAGGAGCTTCTGTGCCTCGACGGCAAACTCCATGGGCAGCTTGTTGAGCACCTCCTTGGCATAGCCGTTTACGATCAAGCCCACGGCCTGCTCTGTGGGTATGCCACGCTGGTTACAGTAGAAGAGCTGGTCTTCGCTAATCTTTGATGTTGTGGCCTCATGCTCCACCACGGCGCTGTCGTTGTGAATGTCCATGTAGGGGAAGGTATGGGCGCCACAGTCGGAGCCGAGGAGCAGCGAGTCGCACGACGAGTAGTTGCGTGCGTTGTCGGCGTTGCTGGTGGCACGCACCAGTCCGCGGTACGAGTTCTGGCTGTGTCCTGCCGAGATGCCCTTCGATATGATTGTCGACTTGGTGTTCTTTCCCATGTGTATCATCTTCGTGCCGGTGTCGGCCTCCTGATAGTTGTTTGTCACCGCCACCGAGTAGAACTCGGCCTGTGAGCCGTCGCCGCGCAAGATGCACGACGGATATTTCCATGTTATGGCCGATCCCGTCTCCACCTGTGTCCACGACAGTTTCGAGTTGACGCCTCGCAGGTCGCCACGCTTGGTCACGAGGTTCAGCACGCCACCCTTGCCGTGCTCGTCGCCGGGGTACCAGTTCTGCACGGTCGAGTATTTCACCTCCGCGTTGTTGTTCACCACAATCTCCACGATGGCGGCATGCAACTGGTTCTCGTCGCGCATGGGCGCTGTGCACCCCTCAAGGTAGCTCACATAAGCGTCGTCGTCGGCCACGATCAGTGTGCGTTCAAACTGTCCCGTGTTTCTTGCGTTTATGCGGAAATAGGAGCTAAGCTCCATGGGGCAGCGCACACCTTTGGGAATGAAGACAAACGATCCGTCTGAGAACACGGCGCTGTTGAGGGCGGCATAGAAATTGTCGCGATATGGCACCACCGTTCCGAGATACTGCTTCACGAGGTCGGGATGGTTCTTTATGGCGTCGCCGATGGAGCAGAAAATTATGCCTTTCTCTGCAAGTTTCTCCTTGAAGGTGGTCTTCACCGACACCGAGTCCATAATGGCATCCACCGCCACGCCGCTGAGCGCCAGTCGCTCTTCGAGCGGAATGCCGAGCTTGTCGAATGTCTTCATGAGCTCAGGGTCTATCTCCTTCTTCTCATCCTTCTTCTTTGCCAACGGGTCGGCATAATAAGAGATTGCCTGGTAGTCGATCTCAGGCAGGTGCACATGTCCCCATGTGGGCTGCTTGAGCGTCTGCCAGTGGCGGAACGCCTTGAGGCGGAATTCGAGCATCCAGTCGGGCTCGCCCTTCTTCTGCGAGATCAGTCGCACAACATCCTCGTTGAGACCTTTCTCTATGATGTCGGTGTGCACGTCTGTGGTGAAGCCATATTCATATTTCTGCTCCGCCACCTGTCGCACAAAGGCATTTTTTGTATCTTTATTTTCCATTGTTGCTGTTATGTTTGCAGGGTGCTGCTTCTATCTTTCGGCAGGCTAACGCATTATCGCGAAAGCCGCGGTGTCTTCGACAAAAAAAATGTCATGTGTCCGAAAGAAAAACGACATGTCCCCTATTAAAATGCAAAATTACAAAATAAGCAATTATTATCGTAACGTTTTACGTTTTTTTTGGCTTTTACAGCTGTTCGTCAAAATAAAAAAAACACAAGTTCGTGCATGCGCATAATCGCATAACACAAACCTGTGTTTTTATCATGACTCATTATTTTTCTATTCCACACTTAGCTCATCCAAGCGCCATAGACAGACCTGCCAAGCGCCATAGACAAGCGGCCATCATGCGAGCGTCTTACAGCGTCTGCTTAACCTCAATCTCGGTGAAGGTCTCGAGCACGTCGCCCACCTGAATGTCGTTGAAGTTGACGAGCGAGATACCACACTCGAAGTTGGTGGCCACCTCCTTGACGTCATCCTTGTAACGCTTGAGGGCAGCAATGTCGGCGGTGTGAACCACGATACCGTCGCGCACCACGCGTGCGCGGTCGACGCGGTGAACCTTGCCTTCTGTAACCATACATCCGGCAACGGTGCCCACCTTCGAGATCTTGTAGACCTCGCGCACCTCAACCTGTCCTGTGATAACCTCCTTCTTGACCTTGTCGAGCATACCCTCCATGGCAGAAGTGACATCGTCGATGGCGTCGTAGATAACCGAGTAGGTGTTGATCTCCACGCCAGCCTGGTCAGCCTGCTTGCGTGCTGCAGCCGAAGGACGCACCTGGAAGCCCACGATGATGGCATCGGAAGCATCGGCGAGCGTCACATCGCTCTCTGAGATCTGGCCCACGGCCTTGAAGATGACGTTGACCTTGATCTTCTCTGTAGAGAGCTTGATGAACGAGTCGCTCAGAGCCTCTACCGAACCGTCGGTGTCGCCCTTTACGATGATGTTCAGCTCCTTGAATGATCCAAGGGCAATGCGGTGTGAGATATCTGACAGGGTGAGACGCTTCTGTGTGCGCAGACTCTGCTCACGCTGTAGCTGTGTGCGCTTGTTTGCGATGTCGCGTGCCTCCTGCTCTGTCTCGAGCACATGGAACGAGTCGCCGGCTGTGGGCGCACCGTTCAGACCCAAGATTATTGCGGGCTCTGCCGGTCCTGCCTTCTCTATGCGGGCGTTACGCTCGTTAAACATGGCCTTGATGCGTCCCCAGCTTGTGCCGGCGATCACGTTGTCGCCCACGCGGAGCGTACCGTTGCTCACGAGCACCGTTGACACATAGCCACGTCCCTTGTCGAGAGACGACTCGATGATTGAACCTGTTGCCTTGCGGTTGGGGTTAGCCTTCAGGTCGAGCATCTCAGCCTCAAGGAGCACCTTCTCCAGCAGTTCGCTGATGCCGATACCCTTCTTGGCGCTGATCTCCTGACACTGGTACTTGCCGCCCCACTCCTCAACGAGCAGGTTCATGGCAGCCAGCTCCTCACGCACACGGTCGGGGTTGGCGCCTGGCTTGTCGATCTTGTTGATTGCGAACACCATCGGCACGTTGGCAGCCTGGGCATGTGCGATAGCCTCCTTTGTGGTGGGCATGACAGCGTCGTCGGCAGCAACGATGATGATTGCGATATCGGTAACCTGGGCACCACGGGCACGCATGGCGGTGAAGGCCTCGTGACCCGGTGTGTCGAGGAATGTTATGCGGCGTCCGTCCTCAAGCTTCACGTTGTAAGCACCGATGTGCTGGGTGATACCTCCTGCCTCACCGGCGATGACGTTGGTCTTGCGTATGTAGTCGAGCAGCGATGTCTTACCGTGGTCAACGTGTCCCATGACGGTCACGATAGGAGCGCGCGGCACGAGATCGTTCTCGTCGTCAGCCTCTTCTGTGATGGCCTCCTGCACCTCTGCACTGACATATTCGGTCTTGAACCCAAACTCCTCTGCCACGAGGTTTATGGTCTCGGCGTCGAGGCGCTGGTTGATAGACACCATGATGCCCACGCTCATGAGAGTTCCGATGACCTGGTTGACGTTGATGTTCATCATCGTAGCCAGCTCGCTCACGGTCACGAACTCGGTGAGCTTCAGTGTTTTGCTCTCCTTCTTCTCCTCGCGGCGCTCCTCGTTCATCTTCTCCTGAGCAGCTTCACGCTTCTCCTTACGATACTTGGCGCCCTTCTTTGTCTGGTTCTGCTTGTTTGTGAGGCGTGCGAGCGTCTCCTTAACCTGACGTGCCACGTCCTCATCATTAACCTCAACGGGCTTCTGGTTGCGGTTGCGGTTCTTCTTTTTCTTTCCGTTGCCGGCGCCGCCGTTTCCGCCGGCACTGTTGCCGCCGCCGTTGTTGTTGCGTCCACCCTGCTGGTTAGACGCAGCGTTTATGTCGACGCGCACCTTGTTTATGCGCTCGCGCTTCTTCTTGCCGTCGCGCTGCTGCTGAGCCTTCTCCTCACGCTCCTTGCGCTTCTCCTCCTTCGACTTCTTCTTGGGACGGGTGCTCTGGTTGAGCGTTGCGAGGTCTATCTTTCCGAGCACGTTCACCTTAGGAGCGTTCAGCATCTTCTTCTCGCTCTTTGTGGTGAAGATGTCGTCGCTCTTCTGCTGCTGTGCCAGATGCTTCTGCTCCAGCGGTGTGCGCTGGTCGGCGGGCTTGTCGCCAGCAGCTACAGGAGCCTCCTGTGCTGCGTTGGCAGCGGCTTTAACCTCGGGCTGTGCCTTCTTCTGCTCAGCCTCCTGCACCTTAGGCGCTGCGGGCTTAGCCTCAGCGTGCTGTGCAGCAGGCTTCTGTGCGTTCTGCTGTGCAGGCTTAGCTTCTGCTGGCTTTGCGGCGTTATTCACTGCGGGCTTCTGTGCAGCCCCGTTGTTGGCTTTTGCAGAGTCGTGGCTCACGGCAGCAGTCACGTTCTTGCTGTTCTTTCCGGCAGTCTGAGCGGCAGGCTTTGAAGGCTGCTTCTTTCCCAAACTGTCGAGGTCTATTTTTCCCAGGGGCTTATACTGCTGCACTCCTGCGGGGAGCACACGCTCTGTACGGCCTTCCTTAGCCTGGTCCTTGGCCTGTTTCTTGTCCTTGGGCTTCTTCTGGAGCAGCTTCTCGGCTTGCGAGCGCACCTCCTTGTCCTGCTTGAAGGCTTCTACCAGAGCGTTATACTGCTGGTCGTTGAGCTTGAAGCTCAGCTCCTGTTTCACCTCTCCCAGTTCACTTCTCTTTTCAAGGAATTCAACTGCCGTTTGAAGTCCTATATTCAATTCGCTTAATGCTTTGTTTAACCTGATGCTCATTCTGTTTTTTTATCGTTCATCATGCGTGGCGGTGCCTCTTCCCCGTAAGCAGGAACCTGAGATTGCTGCTTCGCTGTCGCTGCTACGCCATGGCGCATATAGTTTTCTTTTTTAATAAAATTATTGTCTGCACGACCTCTCGCGGCTTGTCTCTGCAAGCGCCTGTCGGCAATATGTTTTGGTCAACTTGCCGTGGCAGGTGCGTGTCGTCACACCGTCCTGCCGTGGCAAGGATAGAAATGAGAGCCGGAGAAAATTATTTCTCAAACTCTGCGCGGAGCACGTTGAGCACATGATCCACGGTCTCTTCTTCAAGGTCAGCCTTCTCAACGAGCATCTCACGCGGAGCGTTGAGCACCGCCTTGGCTGTGTCGAGACCGATGCCCTTGATGGCGTCGATAACCCACTGGTCGATCTCGTCGACAAACTCGTCGAGGTAGATGTCCTCTTCCTCCTCGTCGCCGTTAACCTCGCGGAACACGTCGATGGTGTACTTGGTGAGCATAGACGCCAACTTGATGTTCAGACCTCCACGGCCGATGGCCAGGCTCACCTCCTGTGGCTGGAGGAACACCTCTGCCTTGTGGTTCTCCTCGTCGATGTTGATGCTTGACACCTTGGCCGGTGAGAGCGCACGCTGGATGAAGAGCTTGGTGTTGGCTGTCCAGTTGATGACATCGATGTTCTCGTTGCCGAGCTCACGCACGATGCCGTGAACGCGGCTACCCTTGACACCCACACATGCTCCCACGGGGTCAATGCGCTCGTCGTAGCTCTCGACGGCGATCTTGGCACGCTCTCCCGGCATGCGGGCGATGGCCTTGATGCTGATCAGACCGTCGTTGATCTCGGGCACCTCTGCCTCGAGCAGACGCTGAAGGAAAGCAGGGCTTGTGCGCGAAAGGATGATCTTGGGGTTGTTGTTCTCGTTGTCCACGCGCTCGATGACGGCACGCACGGTCTCACCCTTGCGGTACACGTCGCTGGGGATCTGCTCGCTCTTGGGCAGCGACAGCTCGTTGTTCTCGTCGTCTACCACGAGCACCTCGCGCTTCCACACCTGGTACACCTCGCCGGCGATAACCTGTCCCACACGATCCTTATATTTGTTGTAGAGCGAGTCGTGCTCCAGCTCCAGCACCTTCGAAGCGAGAGTCTGGCGCAGGTTCAGGATGGCGCGGCGACCGAACTTGGTGAAGTCGACAGCCTCAGACACATCCTCGCCCACCTCATAGTCGGGCTCAATCTTGCGTGCCTCGGTGAGCGAGATCTCCTTGTTCTCGTCCTGCACCTCGCCGTCTGCCACAACCACGCGGTTACGGTATATCTCAAAGTCGCCCTTGTCGGGGTTCACGATAACGTCGAAGTTCTCGTCGCTACCGAAAATCTTTGCAAGCACATTGCGGAAACTCTCCTCGAGCACACTCACGAGAGTTGTGCGGTCGATGTTCTTTGTTTCCTTAAACTCTTTGAACGAGTCGAACATGCTCACTGTATCGTCATTTTTTAATGCTGCCATTTGTGTTTACTTGAAACTGATTAAATATTTTGTATATTTCACTTTATCCATCTCGAACGTATGATCCACATCCATGAGCTGCGGACGCTTCTTGCCTTCCACCTTCACCTTTTCCTGTGTGGTGACAACGAAGCTGTTGCCGTCGACGCTCTTCAGCACGCCTTTATATTTCTTGCCGTCGGCATCGAGCACCTCCACGTCTTTGCCTACGAAGCACTCATACTGGCGCGGCACCTTGAAGGGCTGTCCCAGACCGGCAGAGCCTACCTCCAGTTCATAGTCTTCCTCATCGCGGCTCAAGTGCTCCTCGATGAAGCGGCTGAGCTCCACACAGTCTTCAATCCACACGCCGTCGGCATGGTCAATCTCCACTACAATCTTGTTGTCGGCGCTTATCTCTATGTCTACAAGAAAATATTCCTTGTCCTCGAGCCAACTCTCAACAATCTCTTTAACGGTGTTTTTGTTTATCATACATTTTGTTTGGGGCGTGTTGTCGTTTTCTTTTTTGTTTTGCTTGCCACGCCGTGTTGTGATTTACAGTTGTTTTTTCATCTCATCCCGCCAGCCTGTTTACAGGCGAGACCTCAGTAATTAAAAAAATGAGGAGCTCTCTCGGAGCCCCTCATTCCACTGAATGGTGCAAAGTTACGAAAAAATCCATACTTATACAAATATTTTATGTGTTTTCTTGCAATTTTAGTCTAATTGTTGAGCCATCGCAATGAGTTTTCACCTACATCGTTTGCGGAGCACAAAAAAAGTTGTAAATTTGTATGGCTTAAAACAGCAGCCTATAAAAAACAGTTTTTCAGAAAAAAAATGCAACATACACAACATAAAGGTCTTGAACGTCGCGTAAGCAACGACATGGATCTTGCTGGCAGAGCCATGAACCTTGCGGGTAGAGCCATGAGCCTTGAAGGAAGAGCCATGGGCCTTGCGGGAAGAGCCATGCTTGGACCGCTCACCTTTTTCGTCATCATCACAGCCCTCGTCCTCACTATCGCTTCTTGTGGCGGCAGAGAGAAGGAAGGAGCCGTGGTGTCTGACGAGAAGAAGATTGAGCAGATAAAGAGCATCAGCATGTCGCAGCCAGAGCTCGCCCTCTCCATGCTCGACAGCGCCGAGGTGCTCCGCACCATGCCCATGTATGATGTCAACGCCCTGCGTGCCATCGTCTACAACAACTCGTCAAACGACAACACAAAGGCGCTCCACTATGCCTTGCTCGCCAGCACCGACAGTATGCTCACCCACAACAACGAGAAGCGTCTGGCGGTGGCGTCGGTCCTGGCATACCAATATTTTAAATGTGGCATCTACGACCGCTGTCTGCTCACCGCCGAGCAGGCCATCACCCTGGCACGCAAGCTCAAAGCAGCAGACAAGGAAGCGACCATTCTCAACACCAAGGCCATGTGTGAGAGCGAGATAGGGTTGGTTGACAAGGCGTTGCGCTCGTTCGACAGCGGCATCAGTCTGCTGCGCCGACAGGTTCACACCGCCGACACATGGAGCACATGGAGCGACCTCGTCGACATGTACTCGCAGAAGGCCAACGTGTTGCTCGACAACCATCGTTACACGGAGGTGGCAGCCATGTATGGCACCTTCAGCGAGGCAGTTACAACCATGACTGAGCGCAAGCCCGAGAGAGTGGCGGGCGGCAACGACTGGTCGAAGGCGATGTTCTACGCCATCTACTCGGTGACCTACGCACACCTTGGCGAGAAGCAGAAGGCTTATGAGTTCTACTCGAAGCTCCTCGACACCGACCTCTCCAAGACGCCGTCGGGCATTACCTTCCTCGTGCCATACCTCCTGCTGGAACGCCGCTACGGCGAGGCCATAACGAAGCTTGAGGAAGAAGAGGCGTTCTTCAAACGACGCGAGCGCGACACCGTCGACTATTATTTTGTGCGCACGCTCCTGCCTTCCAAGGCCGATGCCCTCTTCAACGAAGGTCGCTACCGCGAGGCGGCGCTCACGGGTCTGAGGGCCATTGCGCTGAACGACAGTCTGTCTCTGAAACTGAAGAAGCAGAACGCCATGTCGATGAGTCAGCTGCTCGATTCAAAGCACAAGGACATGCGCATAAACGAGCAGGCACGCGACCTGCGCAACAGTCGCGCCATCGTGGCTCTCGTGTCGTTCCTCATGGCCGTCCTTGCCGTGCTCTTCATCAGGGTCATGTCTTACAACCGTCTGGTGCAGCGAAAGAACCGTGCCGCCGCAGCTACCATAAACGAGCTGACCGCTGCCAAGGAACAACTCGCCTATCTGCTGGCATCGAAAAGCAGGAACGACGATGCTGCTGGGGAGATGGGACGTGACGATGCTGAGGAGAGGGGACGTGACGATGCTGAGGAGAAGGGACACGACGATGCGGGAACCCAAGAGCAGGTTGTAAGCCAAGAAAGCTCAGCCGCCAACGAGAAATCTTCAACGCAATCAACCGCTTGCCATGAGGAAAACAATGAAAAGGTGGAGACGGAATGTGCAGGGATAGGAGAGAAAACGGAAAGCGGAGAAGAAGCTGGAAACAGAAAAGGTGTTGTGAACGGAGAAAAAGCAGAGAACTTACAGAAAACAATGAACGGGGAGAACAAAAAGGACGGTGAAAATATAGAGAACGGAGAACGAACAGAGAACGGAGAGCGAGCAGAGAAGGGAGAGGGAACAGAGAACGGAGAGGGAACAGAGAACGGAGAGGGAGCAGAGAACGGAGAGGGAGCAGAGAACGGAGAAGATGTTGAGAAAAAGGGGCTGTCCGTAGCAACGAGCGAGGTGGCATCAGAAGAAGAGGATGCCGCTGCCAGATTAAAAGACGACAAGTCGCGCGACATGTTCTTGCAGCTTGAGCAGCGCATCATCAACGAGCGCCTGTTCCGCAAGCCTAAGATCTCACGCGACGAGCTTATCGCCTTGCTCGGCGTGGACAAGGGCACGTTCGTGTCATTGCTCATGGTCTTCTCGGGCAAGCCGTTCAACCGTTACATCAACGACATGCGTCTCGACTATGCTGCCGCGCTCCTTCGCAAGAACACCAACTTCTCGGTCGAGGCAATAGCCATCGACTGTGGCATCCCCGTACGCCAGACCTTCTACCGCCTGTTCACGGAAAAGTTTGGACTTTCGCCGGCGGAGTATAGGAAGATGAATGAGTAAAGCCCCACCCCCGCGCCACCTGTCGGTGGCTCACCCCTCCCCGTAGGAGAGGGGAGTGATTAGCCAAGGGCTATTGAATTCTTCACTCTTCACTCTTCACTCTTCACTTCCAAGGCGCCAGCCCTTTTTTACCTTTTTACCTTTAAAAGCCCCTTTAATAAAAATTTCCATTCCCTTGCTTGCACCCTCCTGTATGTGCGTGAGGTTTCTAATGCCATGTCCCACAGTAGGCTCAGGATCAATGAGATATATGGGGGTGTTGGGCTTGGCATACTGAACCAGGCCGGCGGCGGGATAGACGTTCAGCGACGTGCCGATGATGACCATGATGTCGGCCTCTGACACCTCCTTGGCAGCCTCCATGATCTTGGGCACATTCTCACCGAAGAACACGATGTAAGGCCGCAGCAACGAACCGTCACCTGCCTTGGTGCCAGGCTCCACGGTGCAATGGTCCTCGGGCAGCTCCACGATGTAACGCTCATCGTCAGGGTCCTTGCTTGAGCACACCTTCGACAACTCGCCATGCAGATGAATGACCTTCGACGACCCTGCCTTCTCGTGCAGGTTGTCCACGTTCTGCGTCACCACCACCACGTCGTAACTGTCCTCCAACAACTTGATGAGCTTATGTCCCTCGTTGGGCTGGGCCGCATAAAGCTTCTTACGGAGCATGTTGTAGAAATTTGTCACCAAGGTGGGGTCGGTCTCCCAACCCTCATGCGTGGCAACCTGCTGCACAGGATAGTTCTCCCACAAGCCGTCATTGCCGCGGAACGTCTTGAAACCACTCTCCACCGACATGCCGGCACCGGTAAGAAACACTATCTTCTGCTTCTTCTCGCCATTCAACTTCTTCTGCCCGTTCATTTTCTCATTGTCTGCCATAACTCTTTCTCCTTTAAACATTTTTATCTTTAACCTTTTCAAGATCTTGTCGCCTCAAGCAAGCATCGACACGCTCGCCTTTGGCGCTTGCCTGAACGTCGCCGAAGGCATGAGTCAAGACCGAGAGCGCTATCGCCGTCTTAAGCATAACCGCTGACAGAGCGCTCGCAAAAGCCCAATTACATTAATATATGCAAAAATAATCTTTTTTCTAAAAACAAAGCCACATCATTCAAGAAAAATAAGTATTTTTGCACTTTGAACAAAAAGAGCCATTCCTAAAACGGATAAAAGCAGAAACAAATAATACAAAATAAAAACAAAACAACAACAAAATTTATCATGGACAAGTTAAGTTACGCTTTGGGTCTGAACATCGGACACCAGCTTTCACAAATGGGTGCCAAGGGCCTCAACATCGACGATTTCGCACAGGCAATAAAGGACATTATTGCCGGTAACACACCGCAGCTCGCCGACGCAGAAGCGCAAACAATCTTACAGAAGTTCTTCCAGGACCTGGAGGAGAAGCAGCGTGCAGCACAGGCTGAGGCCTTCAAGGCTGTGAAGAAGAACGGCGAGGACTATCTCGCTGAGAACGCAAAGAAGGACGGCGTCATCACGCTGCCCAGCGGTCTCCAGTATCAGGTGCTCAAGGAAGGCAACGGCCGCAAGCCAAAGGCCACCGACACCGTGAAGTGTCACTATGAGGGCATGCTCGTCGACGGAACAATGTTCGACAGCTCTATACAGCGCGGCGAGCCCGCCGAGTTCCCCCTGAACGGCGTGATCGCAGGATGGACCGAAGGTCTGCAGCTCATGCAGGAGGGTGCCAAGTATCGCTTCTTCATTCCTTACACTCTCGGCTACGGCGAGCGCGGTGCAGGACAGGCCATCCCTCCCTTCGCAGCTCTCATCTTCGACGTGGAGCTTATCGAGGTGAAGTAAAAAAAAAGAATCCCTCTACAACAAGAAAACATTAAAGAACAAAACATAAAAAAACAATGAAAAAACTTTTCATCGCAGCCGTTATGGCTGTAGCCGCCATGGGCATGACCTCTTGCGGCAACTCTACACCCAAGCCCAACCTCAAGACCGATGTCGACACCCTGAGCTACGCTATGGGTCTCTCACAGACACAGGGTCTGAAGGAATATCTCGTACAGATGGACATCGACACCACCTATATCGACGCTTTCGTAAAGGGCCTCAACGAAGGTGCCAACGCTGGCGACGACAAGAAGAAGGCTGCCTATTTTGCTGGCGTAAACATCGGTCAGCAGATCAGCAACCGCATGGTCAAGGGCATCAACCACGAGATCTTCGGTGAAGATTCTACCAAGACCATCTCTCTGAAAAACTTCATGGCGGGCTTCGTCACTGGCGTTACAGGCAAGAAGGGTCTCATGACCATCGAGCAGGCCGGACAGACAGCACAGATGAAGATGATGGCTATCAAGGCCAAGAACATGGAGCAGAAATATGGCGCCAACAAGGAAGCTGGCGAGAAGTTCCTCGTTGCCAACGCCAAGAAGGCTGGCGTGAAGACGCTCCCCTCAGGTCTTCAGTATAAGGTTATCAAGGAGGGCAACGGTGCCATGCCTAAGGACACATCGCTCGTGACCGTCAACTATGAGGGCCGCACCATCGACGGCAAGGTGTTCGACAGCAGCTACAAGCGCAACCAGCCTGCCGAGATGCGCACAAACCAGGTTATCAAGGGCTTCACAGAGGCTCTCGTTCACATGCCTGCCGGATCAGTGTGGGAGGTTTACATTCCTCAGAACCTCGCTTACGGCGAGCGTGAGGCTGGCGAGATCAAGCCTTTCTCTACTCTGATCTTCAAGATCGAGCTTCTTAAGGTCAAGTAAGTTGATGCTTGGATAAGCATCTGACGCCTAAGGAACAAGACAAGAAACATATAGATTACTTGCGACGAGTGACAAGAAGACAAGAGCAATAAAGAAGAGGCACCGACCTCATCGCGGCTTGTCTCTCGTCACTCGTCACTTATTTAATGAACTTTCACAACTATGAAGAAAATCATTATGCTTGCTCTCATCATAGCAGCAAGCTCTGCCGTTTATGCCGTGCCCGGCAAGAAGAAAAAGAAAGAGGCAGCAAAAACTGAACAGCCCAAGCCTGTGGTTCTCACCTCGGCAAGCGACACGCTGAGCTATGCCGCTGGCAAGATGCTCACACGCGGTCTGGACCAGTATCTCATCTCTGAACTGAAGGTCGACACCGCCTACATGGCTGAGGTAGAAGCTGGCTTCCGCGAGGGAATGACCCGCGACGCTGCCGACCCCAAGGCTGTGGCTCACAGCGCCGGCTTGCAGGTGGCCCAGATGGTACTCGGACGCATGCTCCCCGGCATCGAGAAGCAGTTTGCTGGCAGCGAGCACACCATCGACAAGACAAAGCTCTGCGAGGGCTTCGTGTCAGCGCTCCGCAACGACACAACCATCATGACAACAGAGCACGCAACCAATACCTTCACACAGATGCGCAAGGCTGACGAGGAGAAGGCCAACGCTGCATGGAAGGCGAAGAACGAGCAGTGGCTCAAGGACAATGCTCAGAAAGAGGGCGTGAAGACTACAGAGAGCGGACTGCAATATAAGGTCATCACCGAGGGCCACGGCGCCGTTGCCGAGAAGAGCAGCACCGTGACCGTGAAATATGAAGGCAAACTGATCGACGGCACCGTGTTCGACAGCAGCTACAAACGCAACCCGCAGACCACCGACTTCAAGCCGGAGCAGGTGATCAAGGGCTGGACAGAGGCTCTGTGCATGATGCCCGAGGGCAGCAAGTGGGAGCTTTACATCCCGCAGAATCTGGCTTATGGCGAACGCGCCGCTGGCGGCACCATCAAGCCCTTCTCTACTCTCATCTTCACCGTGGAGCTGGTAAAGGTCAAGAACGAAGAGCCTAAGGCTGAAAAGACTGAAAACGCCGACGCTGCCAAGAAGGCTCCTGCCAAGAAGCCCGTGGCCAAGAAGAAAGTAAGAAAAGCGGTTGCCAAGAAGAAATAAGAAAAGCGACTGCTAAGAAGAAACAAAAAAAGCGGTTGCCAAGGAAAAAATAAGAAAAGCGACTGCTAAAAGAGTAAAAAAAACAGAAACGAGCAGAATTCATCAGATTCTTTGCTCGTTTCTGTTTTTTATAGACTATCATTAATGTCTTGAAAAAGCCAACATCTGTTCTTTCAAGGCCATGTTTCAGTTTTTTTTACTGCTTCAATTTGAAGACCTCGTCAAGCGACAAACCAGTCATGTCTGCAACAACTTCAGCTGACATGCCCTTGTCAAGCATCTTTTTCGCCACTTCCATAAATCCTTCTGCTCGTCCTTCTGCAATTCCTTCTGCTCGTCCTTCAGCAAACTTCGTCTTTTCTGCCGTTCTTATCGCATTCACGATGTCGCGATACGCGTTCATGCTGTCCTCATACAGTTTCTGGTCCTGCTGGTTAAACTTCGCTATCTCTGCCTGCTCGAAGAGACGGGTGAAGACACGCTCCTGCAATGCGGCGGGACGCTGCATCAGCTTCGAGAGGTTCTTCAGCACAAACATCCACTTGTCGTACATGGTCACGAGCTCCGTTTCTTTCTTGTCGAACTTGGGAATCTCTACATAAATGTAGGTCAGCTTGTCGTAGAACACCTCGTGCGTGTCGACCTCCATAAGCTTCACCTCATGGTGCCAGCGCTTGGCGTTCTCAAGGCCGTCAGCAAAATTGAAGTTCAACAGACCGATGGTGTAGACAGGATTGAGATGAAAATCCCACTCGCCTCCACGCTGAGCCTGTTCGCGGATGGGAAACGTGGAATAGTAGATGGTGCGGTCTTTGAAAAACTCCTGGTAGACGTTCTGCATCTCTACAATAAACTTCTCGCCCTTGTCGTTCTCACAATAAACATCGAAGACGGCGCGGCGGGCATCGATGCGGTCGCCAAGCTGCTCCGAGTTGAGATATGTGACATCCTGAACGTTCTGTTCGCCATGGAACATCGCGTTCAAAAAGCTTATAAGCAACTCCTTGTTAAACTCTGAGCCAAACAAGCGCTTAAAGCCGAAGTCGGTATGTGGGTTGATGTATTTGTCTATCATAAAACAGCTGTTTTTATTCCATCCGCAAATATACAGCATTTTAGCCAATAAAACAACAACGATGCTTAACTATTTTTTTCTGGTTGCAAATATGCCGTCAGCTATTTGGGGCTCTATAATGGAAGCTTTTTAAACCTCCATGAAAGAAAGACATTTAAGTAGGTGTTCAAAATTAATTTTTATGAACACCTACTTAAAGTCATTTCTGCATAAATATGCAAAAATGGCCTTTGTTTTTACCCGGTTTTCCATTAAGCCGAAATGACAAAATGAAAGTGCCTTAATGGCGTTGTCAAAGAGGCTCTTTGAGGAGCTCATTTGGGCTCTTTGACGACCTCAAAGAGGCTCTTTGACAACGAAAGTCCAATTTTAAGATTTGTTAACAAAACTGTATAGCAAAAGCATCGAAAAAACATCACTTTGCTCACATATCGCCTTTTTCATTGACTTTTCGCCTTTTTACGGTTTTACATAATTATGCAAGAAGAAGCGTATAAATATGCAAGACGTAAAGCCTTGAAACATGTTTCTTTGCTCCACCAAGATTGTAAAAAAAACTCTACAAGGATCTTTTTGGCATATCCTTTCTATACATTCTCTACAAACAACAAGAACAAAGAAAGAAGCGTAATCCCAAAAATCACCATAACTTTTGGGATTACGATCCCAAATTTCATAGTGATTTTTGGGATTAGGGCCAATTACTTCACCAAAACCTTCTTAACGCTACCGTCAGACATCTTGATGATGGCGATGCCCTTCTGGGTCTTGCCAATCTTCACGCCGCTGATGTTGAAGCGAGCAGCTTCGGTAGCATCTTTTGAAGACATATCGATGTTGGCGATGCCAGAGGCAGGGTCGTAGCCGTTGACGCGGACAAGAATCAACTCGTTCATTTCGCCGGCGGCATTCTTGACAATGCCGGCAGGGATGACGAAAACAAACTTGTCCTCGGGACCACCTGTGAACGACTGCAGATAGGTGTCGTAGTCGGCAGCCCACACGCGCACGGTCTTCTTGTCTCTCTGACGTGTAACATACCACTCATCATCTGGCTCCAGAAGATTACCAGAGTAGACAGGATCGAGCTTGTCATTGCCCTTACGCAAGAACACCTCGGGGTGCTCCTTCACAACGGTCACTTCCTCGGCGAAGGTAATGTTGACAGCGCCATCAAAAGATTGTTTTTTGAACATCGATCCGTCTGTCGGGTCGGTAGCTGTGTAGGCGAGCACGCCCTTGTCGGTCTCGGTGAGGGTGAAATAGTCGTTCCAATATTGCTTCTTGTAGCTTTCTGTGGTTCCCTTAGGAATGTAGGCTTTTGTGATGGGGCAGTTGTAGAAAGGAGAATCATATACCTCATATGCGTCCACAACCTCGGGAGCCTGGCTGCCCTCGAAGGTTACGGTTTTGATATTCTGGCTGTTGTGGAAAGCATGAGCAAAGATATACTTAACGCCTGAGGGAATGGTTACAGAGGTGAGGCCGTTGTTGCCGGCGAAAGCACCGTCTTGAACGATATACACGTTCTCAGGCAGACGCAGATCGCCGCTGAGCTGTGTAGAAGCAAAGGCCTGCTCGCCGATGAAGACGAGGGTATTGGGGAGGTTAATGCTCTTCAAAGCCGACTGGCAGAAAGCGAAGTTGTCGATGGCGATAACTTTCTTCGACAAGGTCACGTTCTCCACCTCGCTACCCCAGAAAGCACCACCGTTGATGCCAACGCAAGCGCCCATGGTTTTTACGGTTGTCTTGCCCTTCATGGGCACGAGATAAAGGAGCCTGTAGTCGTTAGAATAGAGCTCGTCGCCAGCAAGACGGAAGTTGCTGTTGTTTGCATCGAGCGTGATGGTCTTCAACGAGGTCTTGGAGAAGGTGCAGCTGCCGAGCTTCTCTAACGATGCAGGGAAGGCAACCGATGAAATCTTGTTGCAGTTGAGGAACGCCTCATCACCAATTTCCTTCAAAGAGGCAGGGAGCGTAACCGAAGGCAACAGTTTGCAATCATTGAAGGCAGCCACGCCTATGACCTCTAGCTTTGAAGGCCAGTTGATGTCGGTGAGCTTGTCACACCTCAAGAACATCTTGTCGGCGATCTTTGTCATGTCGTCAGACAGAGTGACCTTGGTCACGGGTGTGTGGTAGAAAATTGATTCGCCAAGCTCCTCAACGTTGCCTTGGAAGGTAACGGTCTGAAGATTAGAGCAGGTGAAGAAAGCGCTGCCGCCGATATGTTTTACCGAAGCGGGGATGGTGATGCTCTCAAGTTTAGCACCGTAGAAAGCATAGTCGCCGATGTAAACGAGCTTTGAGGGCAAGGTAAGGTCAACAATCTTGGTGCTCTTAAACGCGCTGTTGTAGATCGAGTCGATAGTCTCGGGCAGCGTCACGTTGATGACATTGTCATAATAGAAGGCTTCCTCACCAATGCTGTTCACGGTGTAGGTTGTGCCGTTGTTCTCAACGTTGGCTGGCACGTTTACGGTCACGCCAGCGATTTTGTTTTCGGCCACGCGCACGGTTGTGGGCGATGTGACCTCATACTTCAGACCGTCCTTTTCAAAGGTCACAGCATCTGCGCTTGCTGTCAGTGTGCAAGCAAGTGCAAACAATGAGAGTAAAGTTTTTTTCATAAGTAGGTGTTCAAAATTAATTTAAATGATTCTATGCCATATTTTGGTCTGTATGTCCAGCTCCGAAGAGGGAGTGTAGCGGGCTACACGACCGATGAGAGCTGGGCATACAGGCCAAAAGAGGGCGTAGAGGCATTTGAAAGCATAACCTTTTTTATAAGATTCATATATGCGATTAATTTTGAACACCTACTTATAAACAAATTTTTTTAAACACTATATCTTTTAAATCTTTCTTTTTTCCTTTACGGAGCAACTGCAAGACAGGAGTCGTGCACCTACAGAAAAAAACAAAATGAGCCACGCCCTCTGCTTAAGAAGACAGAAGACATAACCATGATTATCCTTAAAAGGAAGGTCATGCCTGTGTTACAAGCCGACCTTGTTGTTTCGTTTTGCTTGATGTGATGCTGTTTTCTTATTTCAGATCGCCCACCTTCACGAGATACTCGGCAATCTGCACGGCGTTGAGGGCAGCACCCTTTCTGATCTGGTCGCCAGAAAGCCAGAAGGTCAGGCCGCAGTCGTCGGCAAGATCCTTACGCACACGGCCCACATAAACATCGTCCTTGCCGGCGGTCTCGAGAGGCATGGGATAGACGAGGTTGGCGGGATCGTCCTTCAAGGTGCAACCGGGAGCGGCGGCGATGGCCTTCTGAGCCTCCTCCACGCTGATTGGACGCTCAGTCTCGATCCACACGCTCTCAGAGTGAGAACGGAGCGACGACACGCGCACGCACATGGCTGAACATTTCACGTCAGAGTGCATGATTTTCTGTGTCTCGTTGAACATCTTCATCTCCTCCTTGGTGTAACCGTTGTCGGTGAACACGTCGATCTGAGGAATGACGTTATATGCGAGCTGATGGGGGAACTTCTTCACCGTCACAGGCTCATTGTTCACCAGCTCCTTATACTGCTGCTGGAGCTCGTCCATGGCAGCTGCTCCTGCACCGCTGGCGCTCTGGTAGCTGGAGATATGAATGCGCTTGATGTGGCTAATCTGCTCAAGAGGCTTGAGCACCACAACCATCATGATAGTTGTGCAGTTGGGGTTGGCGATGATGCCGCGCGGACGGTTCAGGGCATCCTCAGCGTTACACTCGGGCACCACCAAGGGCACGTCGTTGTCCATGCGGAAAGCGCTTGAGTTGTCAATCATCACGCAGCCGTGCTTGGTGATGGTCTCGGCAAACTCTTTCGATGCGCCGCCACCAGCCGATACGAAAGCCACATCGATGTCCTTGAAATCGTCGTTGTGCTGAAGCAGTTTAACCTCGTAGTCTTTTCCCTTGAAGGTGTACTTTCGTCCTGCGGAACGTTCTGAACCAAACAACACGAGATCATCCACGGGGAAGTTTCTCTCTGCGAGAATGCGCAGGAACTCCTGTCCTACGGCGCCGCTCGCTCCAACAATTGCTACTTTCATAATTCTATTTCCTTTACTTTCAAGGTGACAACCTGCCGTCATTGATGTTTCATTCTGAGCTTGGCTTCATAAATCTTAACTTTGACTTCTTTAAGAAAGGCTTTGGGCTTCGTCAAGAAGAGCTTTGAACCTCATCAAGAAGAGCTTTGAACCTCATCAAGAAGAGCTTGGGGCTTTATTAAGAAGAGCTTGAGGCTTTATTAAGAAGAGCTTGGAGCTTTATTAAGAAGAGCTTGGGCTTCATTAATAAAAGTTTTAGCTTTGCTTCATTAAGTAATTCCTTAGCTTTGCTTCATTAAGATTATCCTTACAAACAGATTGTCCTCTTTTTGATTTAACGTTTTGGTGGCTTTTATGCCCCACCCTTTTTCAATTATTATTATCCTTTTTTTTGCGCATTACGAACAATGCGCGGTGCAAAGTTAATTATTTTCTGTCTATTTGCAACCTTTTTACTCTTTTTTCTTTCAAATGTGATAGAAAAAGATGCTATAAACTAAGAAAGAGAGAGAGAAACGGGAAAGATGAAGAAAAATGAAAGATAAAAAAGGAGAAAAACAGGTAGGAAAACAGATAGGAAAACGCAGGATAGAAAAGACAATAAGATTTTTATTATAAAAGAACGCCTAAAAAGGCAAAAAATAGCAAAATAGAGCATTTGGTTTGAGTTTCAAGTGGTTGTGGCAGTCGTTGGCTTTAGTTGGCAGTGACAAGGAAATGAGGAAAAAGCAGATTAGAGAAGTAGAAACGCTTTCAAATCATTACCCAATGGAAACGCCCTAATAAGCATTTTTAACGGTGGCGGTTCATATTTCCCCATTCTGCGTAAGTTTTGGTTTTGCCATGCAACTCTCATAGTTTAATTTTGCACCGAACAAAAAAGTAAGAATTATGAGATGCACTTTCAAGACAGTCTTCTATGTAAATGGAAGCAAGGAGAGAAACGGAATTGTCCTTATCATGAGACGTGTGACAATCAACGGAACTATCGCATAGTTCAGTTGCAAGCAGAGCGTTACAAAGGCTATCTGGGATTCCAAGGGCAACAGAGCCATAGGCAAGAGCAAGGAAGCCAAGGAGGTGAATTTATTGACAGCCATTGTCCTGCAACTCTACGGAGGGACAAATACTTTTAGCTAAGAATGGTCGCATCTTTGATGCTTCGGTTATTTGTGACTTATTGACGTACTGATTCACTGTCGTATGGAAGTACAGTTGCAATTTGATCAAGAAGTATCCATACAAAGAAATGTGTAAACATATATGCATTGATGTCATACATTCTTCCCAAAACATTGTGTCCATAAAGACACAGCAAGGTATGTTTTGAGTAACTCAAAACCTTTTGGGTTACTCTCCAAGATTCTTGTCCTAATTTGGAAAATCTGCTTCGAAATCACTCATTTATTAAACATGTCACATAAATTGAGACACCTTAGCCGTAATTTTGCAGCCGAAATAAAAAATAATTGTATTATGACATTAAAAGAATTACTCGACCCGCTTTCGTTCGACGAAATTGCACCATACCTTATAAGGCATTATACATGCGATTATGCGCCAGGAGATTTGGTGCCTTATAAGCAGCATTTCGATTATCTTCGCAGTCTTACGCCAACCAACCGGGAGCTTATAGAAAACAAAAAAGTTCGAATATCCTTGGGCAAGCATAAACTGAACGCTTATCCTTTAGAAGGTGATGATTGGGAGGATAGTTTGGCAAAAGAACTTGTATTGGACAAAGATGTGAAGGCAAGCCATGCTGAAATCGCAGCTTGCTGCTTGTGGCATACATCATTTTGGGGCTACTTGCCCTACCAGCGTGAAGAATCTTTCAGAAAAATCATCACAGATGATCCGAGGTTAATACGCACGGCAAAATTCTATAAGAATAAGTTTTCTGAGATTATCCCCTCAAAACGGGAAATGATGCAGATTCCTTCTTTCCGCAACAAGATAAGGAGCGATATGAAAAGTGTGCGTAAGAATCATCCCAAAAAGAATGGAAAAAAAGGCAAATTGTTCAGATTCAATAGAAAAAGACTCTGGCGTTCTTGGAAACGTGATCTTATCAATCATGAATATGACAAACGTATCAAGTACTGTTCTCCTTTCATTGAATATATATCAAAGACAAGAAATGATGCCTACAGTTATGGAATGCTTTATAAAGCCAACCATGTTAGCATCCTGCGACTTGAAAGCTATGCCTTTGATGCTTATAAACGTTTTGACTATATCAAAGAACTCGTTGAAAAGTATGGCGCAATGGAGCATATTACTAGATATGCCAACTGTATTATCTGTGTCAGTTTTTCTTCAGCACATCCTCTTCATGAGATGCTGGAAATATGTCATTTCTTTGCGGATTTACTTCCTAAAATATTTTGTCACAGACTTGACAATACTCTTGGTAAAGAAATAAGAATAGATGTGGCTTATTACGAATAAAAAAATGACTTCAAGCAATATTGAAGAGTATAGAACGTTTTCCATATAAAAAGATTCAAAATATGACTGCATTGGAGAAATATATTTGGATAGTAAGAACACTCTATAACAAAGGAGATAGAGGCTTGTCGCTGAAAGAACTCAACGACAAGTGGATACATGACGAGAACATCAGCAATGGAGAGCCTTTGCCACGGCAAACCTTCGACCGGTGGAAAGGAAACATTCTGATGATACTCGGCGTGAACATTGAATGCCGGTTAAAAGGTGGTTATCGCTATTACATCTCCAACCCTGAATGTTTGAGTGAAGGTGGGCTGGTCCGTTGGCTACTGGATACGTATTCTACAGCAAATACCTTGTCGCAAAGCATTCAGTTGAAAGACAGAATTCTTGTTGAAGAAATACCATCTAACCGTAACTACTTGACAGACATCATAGAGGCGATGAAGAGTAATAAAGTGGTAACGTTGACGTACAAGAGTTTTATACATGGCTCCTCTCATACGTTTTCTGTAGAACCTTACTGCCTAAAGATGTTCCAAAAAAGATGGTATTTATTGGCGAAGAATCTCGTTGATAACAATCTGCGTATCTATGGGCTTGACCGTTTGGAAAATTTTGAGGAAACCCAAGAGCATTTCACGATGCCCAAGAATTTTGATGCAAACACCTATTTTTCCTCATTCTATGGAATAGTAACAGACGAGACCATTCCTATGCAACGCATTGTGGTTCGGGCAAATAGGCAACATCAGCATTATCTTCGTTCTCTGCCATTGCATCCTACGCAGAAAGAGATATTCACCTGCAAGGACTACGCAGACTTCGAACTGACATTGCGACCTACCTATGATTTCATCATGGAACTGTTACATTTTGGAAATATGATAGAGGTATTGGAACCACAATCCCTACGACAGACCATGAAAGGTTGGGTAAGTGACTTGTGGGAGTTATATGAAAACGACTAACAAAATCTAGATTATGGAAAGATTTGATATTAATTCTAATTTCCGCAACACTATAATTTAATATTTTTTATAAGCACCTGAGCAACAAA